>Ga0308019_10001849_pt1 | contig 12411 bp, 12 predicted proteins | sample Neamet284_FD_203135 | JGI IMG/M metagenome (GOLD analysis project Ga0308019, IMG submission 203135) | Marine microbial communities from water near the shore, Antarctic Ocean - #284 | ecosystem: Environmental > Aquatic > Marine > Unclassified | place: Southern Ocean | collected 2014-10-01 | reverse complement strand
AAATTATTACCCATCACAATATAATCCATATCAGTTTTTACAATCATTTGATATGCCTCTTCAGGTGTATTGACAATGGGTTCACCCATTACATTCATTGATGTATTAATAATTACTGGAACCCCTGTAATCTTGTAAAACTCATTAATCAAATTATAATACAATTCATTACTCTCTTTTGAAACTGTTTGGAGTCGTCCTGTTCCATCTACATGTGTCACTGCGGGAATCTCTTTTGGTTTTTTTACAGGTGCAACCATTAACATGTATGGACTTGATACATCAATCTCAAAGTATTCTGATGCAAATTCTTCCAGAATTGATGGTGCAAAGGGTCTAAAAGATTCACGGTGTTTGATTTTGGCATTAAGAATATCTTTCATGTCTGCACGTCTAGGATCTGCCAAAATACTTCTATTTCCAAGTGCACGTGGACCCCATTCCATTTTTCCTTGATACCATCCAACTACATTTCCATCTGCAATGAGTTGTGCAGTTTTTTGTAGTAGTGTGGTGTCATCAAATGATTCGTATGAAATATTTTTAGAATCTAAAAATGATTTAATCTCTTCATTACTATGTGATGGACCAACGTAGACATTTTCTTGAATTAATTGTGTGTTGTTAGATGTATTTTTGGGGTTTTTATGATAAACATAATACAAGTATTGCGCTGCCCCCACTGCACTACCCGCATCACCTGGAGATGGTGGGATGTGAATATTCTCAAATGGGCCTTCAGACAGTATTTTATAATTTGCAACACCATTAAGTGCAACACCGCCACCAATACACAAATTTTTCATCTTTGTTTTGGTGTAAATGTGATTTACCATTTTTAAAATTACATCTTCCAGTACCTTTTGTGCACTAGCTCCAATATCAAAATGAATTTGCAGAGTTTTCTCATTTTTTGTTTTTGGTTCTATGCCAAACAGTTTTGAGAATTTTTTACTAGTCATTACTTTATCATATGTAAATGCAAAGTATTTCATATTCAGATGAATACTTCCATCATCTTTTACATCAATTAAATTTTCCATGATCAAATCATAATATTTTGGTTTTCCATATGATGACAATCCCATCAATTTGTATTCCCCTTCATTAACTTTGAATCCTAGAAAATATGTAAATGCAGAATAAAATAGTCCTAGTGAATGTGGCCATCGTAAATCATTTGTAATTTTTACAGAATCTTTGTTTGCATATCCATATGATGTAGTACTCCATTCCCCGACTCCATCAATTGTTAGAATGGCTGATTCCTCAAATGGTGATGTATAAAATGCATGTGCTGCGTGTGACATATGGTGTTCAGGAAATATTATCTCTCCTTTGAATCCCTTTAGTGATTTTTTAATATCGTTTTTAATCCATAATCTCTTGTGAATCCATTTTGGAATTACATCCAAAAAACTATACAATCCACGAGGGGCAACTGCAATGTAATTGTCGAGTAACCTTTCAAATTTTAAAACCGGTTTGTCATAAAATGCAACTGAATCAATCTGATCAGGTGTAATACCTGCCTCATCAAGACACCATTTAATGGCCTTATGAGGAAAATCATCATCAAATTTTTTTCTTGAAAATCTCTCTTCTTCAACTGCTGCAATTACATGTCCATCTTTTAGTAGAGCTGCTGCTGAATCATGATAGTAGCACGATATTCCTAAATTATACATCAGTATTGTTTCCTAATTCTGTGAGGTTTTGTTTGTTCCACATCTAACCAATATGTGTCATCTTGTTTTTTTAATCGAAGTAAATCAATTCTTAATAATCTAAATAGTATTCCATAAATTGAAATTACAGTACCAAATAAAATTCCTAAAAATATTTTTGTATTAATTGTTGCAATAATATCTAATCCCTTTGAGATTTTTTTTGCAAATATTTGTGTGACACTTAGAACTATTGCCACAAATATGATTAAAATTTCAATAGAAAATACTTCGGTTGAGGATGTTATGATGAAAAACCAAAATGACAATCCTGCAGTTACTGCAAGTGATTTGAATCTAGGGGATGATGCATTCATATTAAATCGGATAGATAAATGCCACTAGACCTGACTGTGCAAGAGCTGTTACCCCAATTAGTGCAATTAGTAAAATGATAATTGGAAACATGTGAAATTTTCTTCTATTAACTAGTAACTCAAAGATTTCTTTAATTGTAGATAATCTGGACAATTATTAATTGTAAATAATTAACCTATTTATTCTATTTTTTTAAGATGTATCCATAATTCTAAAAAAACTCGTTACTATTACCTAATTATTCATCAATACCCTTCTTTCTTTAGACATTATTTAATATCAGGAAAATAAAAAAAAATGGTAATTGAAAGCTTTAGTTATTGGTTATGGATCGATTGGAAAGAGACATATTTCCAATCTTTCTAAATTTCATGATATTGAAATTTCTGTAGTAACATCCAGAAATCACGATAATTTTCTTCTTAAAAATAACTGTAAAATTTTTAAGACTATTAATGATTCTTTAAAAGAAAATCATGATTTTTGTATAATATCTAATGTTTCTAGTTTACATGTAGATTCTGCATTATTATTAGTAAAACATGGAGTTCATCTTTTTATTGAAAAACCTCTTTCAAATTCTTTGGCTGGTATTAATTTACTTTTAAGTAAATTAAAAAAACAAAAATTAATTACACAAATTGGATGTAATTTACGATTTCATCCTTGTATTCAAAAAATTAAAGAAATGTTATTAAAAAATAAAATTGGTAATGTCTATTCTATACATATTGAAAATGGTTCATTTCTTCCTGATTGGCATCCTAATGAAGATTACAAAAAAAGCTATGCTGCACAACAAAAAATGGGTGGTGGAGTTGTTTTAACATGTATTCATGAAATTGATTATTTGTATTGGTTTTTTGGAAAAATTCATGAAGTATTTTCAATCACTACAAAACTAAGTGATTTAAAAATTGATTGTGAGGATTCATCATCAATTTTGATGAAAGTAGGAAAAAATACCATTGCAGAAATACATTTAGATTATTACCAACAACCTCCTGAAAGAAGTTGTAAAATAATAGGTAGTTTGGGAACAATGATTTGGAATTTTGAATCTAATACCTTAAAATTTTATGACTCTAAGAAAAAAATATGGACTACTATTCTAAAATTAAAAAAATATGATTATAATCAAATGTATGTTGATGAATTATCTCACTTTATTGATTGTATAAAAAGTAAAAAAACCACTATTAATCCAATTTCTGATGGTGTACAAGTTCTTAAAATTGCTTTAGCTGTAAAAAAATCATCTAAAATAAAGAAAATGATAAAAATTAAATAAAATTAACTCAATTTTTATTGATTTAAAAAAAAATAATCTTTCATGATCACTTGAAATGTAAACCAACTAGGTTTAATCATGTAGTAAATATTTTTAATTTTAAAAATATTATTTTTTATTTATTTTCATCAACAGTTCTGCAAATTTAAATTCCATTTCTGTATCTATCATCAGTCCAGTTTCAGGTGGAATTTCATATGGTAAAATTTTTGGTCCTAAATGAGTTTTATATTTTAATAATTTATCTACATATATTGCAAATAATCCATTCATTTGATAAACTACTGGTGCATCCTGTCTTCTTGTAATTGGACTTTTCTTTTTTTTAGAAAGTTGTAAGAATCCTTGTTGATTTGTTTCTACCATGTTAAAATATGGATTCAAGTGTTGTCTATATACGGCAAAAACTCCATTACATCTTTTTTGTGTTAATAATTTTATTGTACCTTTAATGTCCTTATTTCTGATAAATGGTACAGTGCAATCACGATGTACCATTACATCAAAATCATATCCTAATTTTTGTAATTGTAAAATTCCATGTTTCCATACACTGAACATATTTGCATTATCTACAGCCAATTTTTTTGGCCGCATAAATGGTACTTCAGCACCAAATTTTTCTGCAATTGATGCTATTTCTTTATCTTCTGTTGAAACAATTACGTGACTAAATAATTTTGAATGAATTGCTGATTCAATTGTATATCCAATCAATGGTTTTCCTAAAAGACATCTTATGTTTTTTCTCTTTACTCCCTTTGAGCCCCCCCTTGCACCAATAAAACAAATAGGTTTTTTCATATCTTATTTTCTTATAATGGCATACCAGCCATATAATGTTAACATCGTAAACCAATCTAAATTTTTGACAAAGAATTTTTTTCCAACATTTTTTGCACACCAAAATGCAAAAGAAAAACTTGGTATGAATAGATCTATGGTACTAATCATTTTTTGTTGATGCATTTTTAATCTTGAAGGACTGCTTCTTACTCCGCTAGATGGTCTATACATCAATATTTTTTCAATAACGTTGAAATCTCCTTCTTTTAGTATGTTTAAGAGGAGAGTTAGATCCCATGGTGCAATTAGTTTAGGATTCCATCTTCTACGTAATTTTTCAGTTCTAAAAATTGCATAAATAAAAGATGCTTGATTAAATCTTAAATAAAATCGTGCTTTTTTAAAATAAGAACCACTAACAGTTGCAACATGACGATATGATTTAAAATTACTATTTTTGTCTCTGAATTTATCTTTAAATTTTTGAGTAGTATTTTTATTATCATTTGATTCTGTCAAATATTTTACAATTCCAATACTGCCCACAATATCTGATTTTGAATCTAAAACCTTTACATTTTCTTCCAGAAAAGTTGATTCCCAATAATCATCATCTGAAAGCCATACAAAATATTCGCAAGATGCTGCATCTAATACAAATTTGAAATTAAAAAACCAGCCATTGTTTTTTTCTTGTTTTATGTATCTAATTCTTTTATCTTTTTTTTCATATTCTCTACAAATTTTTGATGTTGCATCTGTTGAATTATTATCTGAAATAATTAATTCAAAATTTAAAAATGTTTGACTTAACACTGAATCAATTGCCCGTCTAATGGATTCAACTCCATTATACACTGGCATACCTATACTCACTTTTGGAGTCAATAATTTATTTTCATTCATATTTGTATTCATAATTACTCTCTTTGAATTTTGATTAAAATATTATTTTATATCTATTGTAATATTTTTTGCTTAAAATTTTCATTAGAATCTTTTTTCACATCTCATTATTAATATATATGATTATTTTATTTGCTTATATTATTATAAATAAAAATATTGAGAGAATCGTAGTTCAATTTTATTTATCACATCCAAAAATGAGGAAATTTATGCTAGTTTTTACAGATACATTGTTTCCTATCAAACCTCGTTTTTCTGGATTAGCAATTAAAGCATTTAACAATCCTCCTTGGATTGATGAAACAAAAAATAGTGTTTTTAATAAAATAAGTAATGATCTAAAGAATTATCAATTTGGATCAGTTTTATCCAGATCTCTATTGCATTTACCTAAAGGATAAGCAATTTTTTATAAATATTGAGGTTTGTAATTATTTTTACTCTTAGATGCAATAACAAGTTTTAAAAAATCGATATTTTAATTTAGTAATTATGATAAAATCTATTCTTCTTGTGGGTTGCGGAAATATAGGTAGTAGACATCTACAAGCTTTAGTACAATTACAAACTCCTGTAGAAATTCATATTGTTGAAAAGAGCAATAATTCCCAAAAATTAGCTAAACTGCGTTTAGATGAAATATCATATGATAAAACAAATCATTCTATATTTTGGTATAAATCCCTTAATGATGTCAAAAAAACTGGAAATTTAGCTATTATAGCAACTTTATCCCCAGGCAGAATCAAAATAATTATTTCATTATTAAAAAAAGGATACAAGAAATTTCTCATAGAAAAGGTTGTATGCCAATCAAAAAAAGAATATGAATTATTACTTAAACAAATGAAATTATTTAATGCAAAAGGTTGGGTGAATAATAATAGAAGATACTTTGATTCTTATCAACAAATAAAAAATTCTTTGAAGAAATCTAAATACATTCAACTTAGTGTTTTTGCTAAAAATTCAGGATTAGGTTCTAATACAATTCATTTTATGGATCTTTTTTCATGGTTTCTTAATGATTATAAAATAAAACTCAATGGTGACTTTCTACTTCCAAAATTGTTCAAAAATAAACGTGGAAGTAATTTTAAAGAATTTTATGGTACTGTTGTAGGTTCTAACGGTATTGGTTCATCTATGACACTCAATTTTATTCCATCTTCAAAAACATCTATAATTGTAAGTATTTCTAGTGATACTCATCACTATATTATAGATGAATTAAATGAACAATGCTATATGCTGGATGACAAAAAAAATGTTAAATTCTCATTTGAATATACAAGTACACTCACTACAAAAATTGTTACCGATATTTTAGAAAGAAATACATCACTTTTACCAACTTTAGAAAAATCCTTTGAATCTCATGTGGAGATCTTTAGAATGTTTAATTTACACTTAAAAAAAATATTAAAGAGACATGTAAATTTATGTCCAATTACATAAAGAAATGATACAACAAAATTATAATTGGCTAACTGATATAGCCTCTCAAAACTTTGAAAAAAAATCTATAATTCTTATTGGTACTGGCTTAATGGCCAAACAGTATGCCATAGCTTTTACTAAAATGAATATTTCTGATGTAACAGTAATATCAAAAAATAAAAAAGAAACTACTGATTTTTCTAATTCATTTAATTTCAATGTTCTTCATGGTGGTTATGAAAATCATCTTCCAAAATTAAAAAAATCTGATCTTGTTGTTGTGGTTACTCCTATACCACAAATAATTGATGCTGCACAATTAGCAATTAATTCAGGTCAAACAAATATTCTAATAGAAAAACCTGGTTCATTATATCCTGAAAAATTGATTTCACTGTCTAAAAATATTATAGACCAGAAAATTAGAATTGGTTACAATCGATTACTGTATCCTAGTTTTCATAAATTAAAATATTTAGTTGAACTAGAAGGTGGTATAACATCATGTCATTTTAATTTTACAGAATGGACTCATAGAATAAACTTTGAAAAATATCCTTCTGAAGTTTATCAACGATGGGGAATAAGTAATTCTTTACATGTAATTTCTATGGCTTTTGAATTGATAGGAATGCCTGAAACTATGTCTACATATAATTCTGGAAAATTAGATTGGCATCCATCAGGCTCAGTTTTTACAGGTTCTGGAATTTCTAAAAATAGCATTCCTTTTAGTTTTCATGCAAATTGGGATTCTGGTGGTAGATGGGGTGTTGAAATAATGACTAAAGAAAATATTTATCGATTAACGCCTCTTGAAGAATTATACGTATGTAAAAAAGGGAGTGTTATATGGGAACCAATTTCATTAAATTCTGCATACCCAGAAGTTAAAACTGGAATTGCTGAAGAAATTGCAGTAATGCTAAATGATAAAAAAGAAAAAGAAATAGAATTTATTACTTTAGAAAAGGCTAGTGAATATAATAAACTCGCAGAACAAATTTTTGCCTATACATAATACTCTAAATAGTAATTACTGATTAATCAATAATATAGATGGTAAATAAATTAATAAAAATGCATAAAATCTCTTGGGCTGAACCACGTATAGAAAAAGAAGAACACGATGCAATTAAAAAAATAATCGATTCTAATTGGTTAACTCAAGGACAAGTTACTGCAAAACTTGAAAAAAAAATTTCTCAATATACCGGTTCTAAACATGCTGTAGTTACAAATAATGGAACTTCATCATTAATTTGTTCATTATTATCTCATGGAATAGGTAAAAATGATGAAGTAATTGTTCCTTCTTTTACATTTGTTGCAAGCGTTAATGCAATTTTATCTGTAGGTGCTAAACCCGTTTTGGTAGATTGTAATTCTCGTACTTTTAACACTGATGTTGATTTTGTAAAAAAGAAAATAACTAAAAAAACTAAAGCAATAATGCCTGTGGATGTTTCTGGGATGCCTGTAGATGTTGATGCTTTTAGAGATCTTGCTAAAGAAAAAAATCTTACTCTAATTCAAGACTCTGCAGAAGGAATAGGTGCAAAATATAAGCAAAAAAAGACTGGTTCATTTGGACATTCTACCATTTTCAGTTTTCATATGGCTAAAGTAGTAGCAGGAGTTGAAGGTGGATGTATTGTTACTAATGATAAACAAATTGCAGACAAAGCTCGATTAATTCGTTCACACGGTGATGCGAATCAATATAATCATAAACTCTTTGGATTAAATTTTAGAATATCTGATTTACATTCAGCAATAGTAATCGAACAACTTAAAAAAATTAATAAATTTTTAAAACATCGTCAATTAATTGCTAAAATTTACAAAGAAGAATTAAATAACTTTGAATTTCAAGAAATTCCAAATTTTGTTTCTTTTCACCCCTTTATGCTTTTTGCAATTCTAACTCCTAAGAGAATTAGAAATAATTTAAATAAATATTTACAAAAAAATGGAATTGAAACAAGAATTTGCTGGCCACCTGTTCATAAACAACCTTTTCATTCTCAATTTTTTAAAAATAATTATCCTAATTCTGAAGAAATCTACTCAAAAATAATTAATTTACCTATGGGTAATAATTTAACAGAAAAAGATACTTTAGAAATTGTTAAAATTATTAAAAAATGGAATTGACCAAATCTAATAAATAGATACACGTCTAAATTTTTTATAAGATGTTGCTCCGAGAAATTATGTTAACTGATTCTGATTTTTTATATGATCTATATTTAATGAGAGAAAAAAGAGACATTTTAACTTCCATAACATATTCTGAACAAGAAGACTTTGTATCATCTTATCTAAAAAATTCATCCCATCATCCATTTCAATCCTGGAAAGTAATTGAAATTAATGATAAAAAAGCTGGTTCTTTAACTTTACATAAAAAAAACAATGAGATTGGTTATTGGCTTTTTCCTGAATTCCAAAATAAAGGAATTGGAACAAATGCCATTAAGGAATTTATAGAAATTAATAAAAAACCGTATTATACAATTAGAACTCATATTGATAATAAACGATCTCAACATATTAGTGAAAAATTAGGATTTTCATTAACTCATTATGAATATAGATTAAAATTTGAAAATTCTTAATAAAATTTATTTTATTATTTCTTCAACAAGATTGATATTTGATTTAATTTGATCCGTTGTCAAATTCATGGTTTCAAGAATAATTGGAATATTTTTAAATTTTTTTAATTTTGTATTTTGCCAACACTTGTCTGTCAAACTTTTATGCTGATCTTTTAAACCATTATTTGTACTTAAATGAATGGCTAATGTGTATTTTTCACATTTCTGAACAAAATCATCTTTATCAAAATTTAACCAATGTGATGTTACTGATGTATGCCCTAAATCTAAAAGTAAACCTAATGAAGTATTTTGTAAATTTTGAAATAATTCATCTATTTCTTCAAAATCTGCAAAAAGACATACTTCATTCTTTCCTTTAATTAAATTAAATTCTTGTATAACGTTTGGTTCCATTGCTGTTTTGATTCCTCTACAATTACCATAATCTACAATTTTTATTACTTCTTCAATATATGTGGAAATTGCTTCTTTTTTATTTGTAATATTTTCTTTAGGAAACTCTTTTCCTAATTCTAAAGGATCAACTGTAAAACCTGCATGAAAAGTGTAAAGAGGACTTTCAATTTCAGTACATAAATCAATTGCATCTTTTGCCAAATTACTACTTTTTTCTTTAATTTCTTTATTTTTTGATGCCAGATTAAAATTAAAAGGCGTTTTTGGTGGGGGAAAATAATTATGAATAATAAAATTAAAATTAAATTGTTTTAATTCTTTTATGTCGAAATATTTGTGAACTGAACCTAATTCCACATTCACAATTTCAGCTTTTTCATATTCTTTTAAAACTTCTATAATATTTGATGGATTTTTTAGGCAACTAGTTGATGTATATATCATATTAAATTGTTATTTTTTTGATATTTAATATAATATATTCTACTAAAAAGGTAAACTCATTAATTTTTAGTAATAATATTTCAAATTTATGATAATTAAAATTTTAGATTAATTTTTTGATCATAATTATAATATAACAAATAATCCATTAAATCATATGCCAAAAATATTTTTAAAAAATAGAGAAATAAGTAATAGCAAACCTGTTTTTATAATTGCAGAAGCTGGTGTAAATTATAACAACAAATTATCCTTAGCTTTCAAAATGGTTGATATAGCTAAAAAATTTGGTGCAGATGCTATTAAATTTCAAACATTTAAGGCAGACAAGATTCAATTAAAAAATTCAATTAAACCAAATTATCAAAAGAAGATAAAAGATAAAAATTATTTTGAAATAATTAAATCCCTTGAAACTAATTTCAATGATCAGAAAAAAATATTTGAATATTGTAATAAAAAAAATTTAATCTTCCTGTCTACTCCATATGATGAAGAAAGTGTTGATTTTTTAAACTCTCTAGGAGTTTCAGCATTTAAAATATCTTCTAGTGATCTTACAAATCATTTTTTATTAAAACACATACTAAAAAAGAAAAAACCTATATTCCTTTCTACAGGTTTATCCGATTCAATATTAGTTGATGATACCATTAAATTATTTAAAAAAGAAAATATGATGAAAAATTTAATTTTACTTCATACCACTTCTGATTATCCTGTTCAAAATGATCAAGTCAATTTAAAAGTTATTTCAGAATATATAAAAAAATACAAAATCTTAATAGGATATTCTGATCATACTCAAGACAACATTGCAAGTTTAGGTGCAGTTAGTTTGGGAGCATGTGTTCTTGAAAAACATTTCACACTTAGCAAAGATATGTCTGGACCTGATCAATCTTCTTCATTAGAACCTAAAGAATTACAAGAATGGATTAAAAAAATACGTATTATGGAAAGTTGTTTGGGAAATCCAAGAAAAATTATTACCACATCTGAATCAAAAAATCTAACAATGAGAAAAGTACTGGTGATCTCTCCCGCAAAAAAAGGAACAATGATTTCATCCAAAATTTTAGTTGCCATGCGTGGTAAAAAATCTGGTATTTTACCTCTTGAAAAAAATATAAAAAAAATCATTGGAAAAAAACTACAAAAAAATATTAAAACTATTCAAGAATTTTCTTGGGACATGATTTAATAAAATATGTTCTTTTTAATTTTCTTAAACATTATATCTGGGTGTATTGATAAACACGTGTGAAAAAAGCCCTTATTTTTGGAATTACAGGTCAAGATGGAACTTATTTAGCCAATTTTTTATTGGAAAAAGGGTATGAAGTTGTTGGAACCTATAGGCGAACTAGTCATAAAAGCTTTGAACGTTTAGAAGCATTCAATCTATTGGGTAAAATTGAATTAGTTAGTGCTGATCTTCTTGATCAAATTTCTATAAATAAATCAATTAAGCATACTATGCCTGATGAAATCTATAATTTAGCTGCTCAATCATTTGTGGGAATTTCTTTTGATCAACCCTTACTTACATCAGAAGTAACCGGAATAGGCGCAACAAGAATTTTTGAAGCAGTAAAAGAATTTAGCCCTCATTCTAAAATTTATCAAGCTTCATCTAGTGAAATGTTTGGAAATACATCTGAAATTAAAAATGAAAATTCTAGATTATTACCTGCAAGTCCATATGGGATATCTAAAGTCTTTGCTCATAAATCTGCGCAGCATTATAGAAAATCATATGACATGTTTATTTCTTCAGGTATATTATTTAATCATGAAAGTCCGTATAGGGGATTAGAGTTTGTAACAAGAAAAATAACTAGTGCTATAGGAAATATAATCTCAAAAAAACAAAATAAACTAATTTTAGGTAATATTAAAGCTAAAAGGGATTGGGGATTTGCAGGTGATTACGTTAAAGCTATGTGGTTGATGCTTCAACAAGAAACTGCTGATGATTACGTAATTGCAACAGGAAAATCATATTCTGTAGAATCTTTTCTTGAAAAAGCATTTGATTATTCTGGATTAGGTGATTGGAAAGATTATGTAGAAATTAGTGAAAAGTACATGAGACCATCTGATATAGATGATTTAGTAGGTGATGCTTCTAAAGCAAAAAAAGAACTCCACTGGGAATCTGAAATGTCTTTTGAAAAATTAGTTAAATTAATGGTTGATAGCGATGTCAAATAAATTATTTAATCATGAAATTCTTTATAAAATATGATGCTTGAACATCAATTGTGATATGTTAATTCTAATAACATGATTAAAAAAATGAATAAAATTCTCATTGTTGGTCTTGGATCCATGGGGAAAAGACGAATACGAAACTTGCAAAAACTAGGATATGCTAATCTATTTGGATTTGATTTACGTGATGATAGAATTTTAGAAACTAAGAAAAAATATAAAATTAAGTGTTTTAATAATTTTAAAAATGCTCTAA
>Ga0308019_10001844_pt1 | contig 12433 bp, 7 predicted proteins | sample Neamet284_FD_203135 | JGI IMG/M metagenome (GOLD analysis project Ga0308019, IMG submission 203135) | Marine microbial communities from water near the shore, Antarctic Ocean - #284 | ecosystem: Environmental > Aquatic > Marine > Unclassified | place: Southern Ocean | collected 2014-10-01 | reverse complement strand
CAACTGATTCCTGGCTCATTAATGGAAGATGGAGAAGGTTTGGTAAGAATTTCATATGCAACTTCGATGGAAAATATCATAGAAGGTTGCAGAAGATTGAGTGTTTGGCTTAATTCCTTGTGAATTAATTCAACGAAATAAAAAATCGATTTACTTTACCGAAATTAATTAATAAGGTTCTTTTATTACTATTGATAATGGCAGCAACCCGCGACTGGAAAAAGGTGGTTTTTAACCTCCGAAAGAGCGCAGAAAAATTTCGTTCATTCGACAATGATGCAGCACTTATGCGATGTCGAAAATCTATGGAGGCAATACAGTATTCAATATTCGAAGAAATCAATGGAGAACTTCCTACAACATACTTGCCCTTTGAGAAAATGATGGGGAAGAAAGGCATTGGACTCCACATACCAACACCGGTTCAAATTGATTTTCAAACAGTACATCAGTGGGGAAACTATGGCTGTCATTTTCAAGATGATAGTGAACCAAACGAATCTCAAGTTGAGTCAGCGCTTAGTGCCTTAGACAGTTTAATTGAATGGAGATTTGATGACGAAAAGCCTAATCGTAATTTAGCAGCCTCCACCAAATCTACTAAACCGTTAAACAAGGAATTAATGATCAAACTACCATTTTCCGTGGGGAAAAAAAGGTACAATGTCAACAATTTACTCAAATACTTAACGGCCGTAGAAACACCCAAACCAAAACACATTTCTTCAACGAAGGCCTTAAATGAATCTGTGACAGATAGCCCCAAAGCTGAGAATGCAAAGGGAATTAAGAGCAATCTGCACAACCGCAAGATTGCAACCATACATTTACTCACGCGCGCTATTGAATTATCCGGCGGTTCGGGTAATAAATGGATTAGGCTTTCATCTTTAGGCATTAATATTCTAAAAATCAATCCTGCCTTTAAATTAAAAAACACCGGGCACAGTAGATTGATTTCACTCCTTGGCGAACACGAAGAAGTATTTGAGGTAAGGATGGATCCGGCAAAAGATGGAAAAAAGATAGCCTTTGTACGAATACGAAAGCCTAGCGATAATTGAAATTGAGCGGTGCTAACCAATCTTCCTCACTAGGCTTGTGTGCATCAACCCACTTACGAGTTCTTTCATGAGAGTTCTCCAGGACATTCTCCAAATATGTTTCTGCATCAATTTCTGTGAGTCCCCTGTGCTTGAGATCCAATAATTCACAGGAAATGATCACACCCAACACATTCTGGGCTTTCCAATTTTTCTCGACCATGGATTCTAGATAAGTAATCGCTTCGGAAGCTTGATCAATCAATTCGAGGGATTGCGCCCAAATAGTAAACCAATATGCTATTCTCTGTGAGGGGAAGGCGCCTTCAGAATCACTCTTTAACCTCTTGATTACAAAATCCTTTGCATATCGGAATTCTTCTTCTCCTTTTCCAGTCAGGCAGGACGCTTTCAACATGGATGCTAGGTAGTATCCATTCGAATAGTTAGTATCTCTAGAAAATGAACACGACTCCTCTATCCTACTCCTCAGCACATCAAAAGCATCCTCGTTCCTTTCCTGCTGCATGAACAATTCTGCCAGATAAATGAAATGACGAGCGAGGTGCGCGTCATCACCACTAGGATAACCCCTGACCACATCTGAAATATCGATTGCTTGCTCCACATCATCAGACAGATTCCTCAAACCTAGTGCAACAATTTTGCTTCCGAGATAATGAGCATCTTCCTCGCGTTCTACTCTAATTGGCTCATATTCTAACTCTGAAGGAAGATACCGATTCAATGATTCTATTGAATAGTCGAAATGAAACACATTATCGAAAGTTCCAGCAAACAAGTTATGGTACGTCAACAAACGATCTCTTCCTGGTTCATATTTGGTTGGTTCTTCCCGTAAATCCTCAATCATATCACTGACTTTGAATGCAGATTCTGTATCCCCCATGTGATTTGCTGTTCCCATCATCGTCATGAACAGTTCAAAACGATCCTTGGGTTTACTCAGCTTTTCCAACGCTGATTCCAAGTCAATGTTTTCGATTATTAGTTGAGTGGCCTTTTGTCCCTGCTCATTTGCAGCAGATTCTTTCATGTGTTTGTTTAAGTCCTGCCATTCATGGGGCTTTAAAGCAGATGTCGCTTCTCTTATGGCCTCAGAAAAGAACACTCTGATGTAATCCCATTGATCTTCAACTGATATCGAACTGAGGCCTTTCAGAAACTCCAGAGGCCTAGCAGTCTCCCTCAATGCCTGTATAACAACACTTTTCAAACTAGATTGTCTAAACGGCGACATGCGAATCCTACTTCTAACCAATTCCTTTCTTTTTGCAGTTTCTTCATCAACGCTCTTATTATTATTGGCGATTGCACCGAGTAAATCAGCATAACCTATCCAAGGGTGTTCACCTTTACTAATGACCCATAATTCACTAAATGATATTTGATTCCAACCCCTTCGATTATCTAAAATCCCTCTTAATTCAGCCACAAGTGGTTCAATCACTCTAATTCCTGATTGTAAGGGCCCCACCTGCTCAATAAATATGTCAATTTCAATGGGTTCTTCAATTTCTTGTGATATTTTTTCTAATACCAGCGGTAGTGAATCCATCCAAAAAGACAAGTGTGGGTCACTAACTATTTTTGAAGCACTCTTGGTTTCGCTTCCTTCTTCAAATTCAAATGTGAACATCATAATAGAGTCAAAGTCATATAACGAATTTATTCCCTGAGTATAGTCCTTAGAGCCGTCCGGGCCAGAGCAATGATAATCAGGATCAAGCGGGTTCAAGTTAGTATTAGGCGGTATAGCAATCCAACACATCTTGGAACTCACATAATCAGAACCCTTCCCGCGAAATTCATTCAGACTCCCAGTTTCGTCACCAAGAATAGTCCATTTTTTTGTGGCCCGAGTTAACAATTCGTTATGTGCGGCTGCGGTTAATGAGCCCTGGCATTTCTCTAAATCCTCTAAAGACGCTATACCTTTGCTAATTACTGCTGCTGCCCTGCATAAATAACTAACCAAGGGGTGTGAAGACCTCACAGTATCTTGACTAGACCTATATATGTCTGGCCACTCAAGAAGTGTAATTGTTTTGTTTGGAAATATTTGTTCCAAACGTTGCATGAAATTTAATTTATTTTGACCCATTTGGCCTTTTATGTTCTTCAATTTTTTATTTTTTGATGCTTTTACAGTATCTCTAAACATAGTGATTAGTACAGTATTCCCCTCTTCCACATGGCTTGAAAGGCGATGTACCATTTTTTCATTCTCTAATGAAGAGAAAGGCGAAGATAATGGCAAATCATCTTTGATAATTGTGGGCCGTAGTTTTCCTGATTTATTCTTGCTGTAAATTCTACCCAACAATTTATCTGGAAATTCAATTTTCCAATCACCGCCCCACGCGTTGTTAAGTTTAGAAATTAATCCATTAACTTTAATTCCATTTGTTCCGATAAACGACCATTTCTTATTATAAACATCGATCTTAATATTCTTCTTATTGTAATTAGTTTTAATTTCTTTAATCTCATCTCGGATATCAAGGTAATGCAACCTTATTAGCGTTTCAATCTGGAAAACTATTGTATCAGTCAATTCAAAAGCCCCCCATAATTTCAACTAATTCTGGCTCGGCATAACCCACCATCCGCAATTCTCCACTGGGTAGTATATGGCATTCAACTTCGGTTTGTTCTTTGAGCACTGATTTATCGTATGTATCCGATATGAAATGAACTTGTTGGTTACGAGAACCTCTCCATCTCAAGGTAGTATCACGTAATTCTTGGACAAATCTACCAGTCACTGCGATATCGCTTAAGTCGAAACAAGATTGCATTATTTCATCAAATTCAGACGGATCATAACCAGTGTATAAGAAAACACTGAGCCCTCTATCTTTACACCCCTTAATCAATTCAAGACTTGCTTTAGACTGCTGCAAAGGCTCCCCACCAAGCAATGTAATTCCCTCAATACCTTTCAAATTATCTAGTTCTGATAATATCTGTGAAACTTCTATTTCACCACCACCCTTGGAAGACCAATACTGTGTATTCCAACAACCCTTACACGCTAATGTGCAGCCCTGTGTCCAAAATACTGAACGAATTCCAGGGCCGTAAATTTCACTATGATCAAGACGATGACCGATTCTCAAAGTTTGTGACAAAATAACACCTCAACCTGTGCGTACCAGCACCATGCGGATTTGACCATTTTGTTTGGTTTCTTTTACCCGATATCCGAGAGTCTTTGCCTTCTCAAGAATTTCTTGCCGACGTTGCTCAATCAAACCCTGCCTTTGCGCTTCAAAAGCCTCACGCTCAGCCCGAACAGCTATGCGTTCGCTTTCCAACTGAGCGCCTTCTTCCTCAGTACGAAGACGGCGCAACTTCTTGACCACCGATTGTTCATAGACTTGGCCAATATTATCTAGCCAAGACAAATTACTACCTACAGTCCGTTGATTATAACGCAGAGAATAGCGGCCATGCGATTTTTGAAGAGCCCATTCATTACCATTTATCCGAATTCGCACTTGATTCTCATTACTAGCAAGAATTGTTGCCCCGACCTCCTTAAGTGCCTCTACAGCACATTCATGATCAGTCATAGGTACGCTCCTTTCAGTCCAAACCCCACTCATTTAATTACCTCCTTTTATTCGTTGTTGATTCGAATTATGTTGACGAGTTTGTGGTTCTTTCTCATGGTATTCTCGAGTATGTGTGACATCCTCTATCTCTGCTAACTCAGATAATAGTGCTTCAAGTTCTTCAATACAAGTCTCTCCCTTTAGACCATTAGTTTTGGCCGACATCTTGCCTTCAGCATCAATGGTTACTGTGATTTTTTGTTCCTTCATCCTAACACCTCTCGTGGACAACACAGAATCGCACCCAGTCGCTTTGCTTCCTTGGTGCCTACAGAAATATCCTCAACAAAGGAGATGGCAAGATATCGCTTGCCATCAGTGCAGAGTAAAGTACCCACGCTAGGAAGATCTTCTTCTGGAATATTGACCTTGAATTGTGGTGTTGAATGGTTTTGACTCACGAACTTGTGGCCTTTGGCAGATTTACTCTTTCGACCTGGCTTGAAAGATTTGGAAGGTGGAACGAATTCGAATTTTTTATTGCTTATGTATATGGCATCTTGATGTTCTTGAACCAATGTAGAAATCTCCCTTGTCAAGGATTCGATATCTGAACCAATCTTCTTCTCTTCAACACCCTTGGCCTTCTTGAGGGTCTTTTTCATTGTAACTATTATTTTCTTTTTGTCATCCAAACGAGGAGCTAGTCCAGTCGCGCGATTCTTGGCCTTGGAAACCAACTGTTCCCAAGCACTCTTCTGCTCTTCCTTTTCTTTATCGTCGAGGGCCTCCTGTTCAGCTTTCATGATTTCTGATGAGGTTTCATCGACTAGAGATGTGATTTCATTCACTTCATCGACGAGTATTGATAAATCGGTTTTAGTTGAGATTCCGATGATAATATCAGTGGCAGCACTGATTCTCTTCTCGATGTCCTTGGCTTTACCTTTGAAACCAAACATCGAAGTCTTGGGTTTCCTTTCATCCAATCCAGAAAGTTCAGTGGCGACTGAATTGGTGGATTCAACCCAGGAAGTAATCAACGGATCTGGTTTTGCATTGACTGGGGCCAAGGGCGGTGAACTGACCCATGTGTATTTGACCTTACACACCATTTCCTCACCACGCGGTAAGTCGGGCAAATCCTTCGCAATGAGTTCAGGGTCAACCGCGCTGACTTCAATTATTCCAAGGTCAACATCCACTTGCTTCAAAACCCTTTGTTGCTTACCATTGAACCATATTTCCTCTGACAAATCTCCGACTGGACATTTCTTGAGATAGCACCATTCGGGGGATTCCCTTGCCATGTTGAATATCTTCTGAATATCTTGTGATTGGATTTCATCTAGAATCAACATGGAGCCCCAAGTTGAGGATGCTGAGCGATCCCATCCAGCAATCACGGAAACCTTGGTACCAATTGCCACATGTAATTGCAATCCGGAATGAGCAATGAAAGATGCTGTTTCGCCAGTCACTGTGAATGGCGAGTTCACAATCACCTCGGATTGTTTCGAAAGAAGATCGAAAACCATCGACCCAAAGGGCGTCGTTGGCATATCCTCAAAAGCGATTACCGATTTCATATCAGCATTCTGAATCCTTTTTGCTGCGTTAGATGTAGGATCGCCGGTACACAGAGATGCCATGGCTAGGACGTCCCCATTGTTTATCGGATATATTGAATATGGCCGATCCGAAATCATAGGAGGATCGTCAACTTCTTCTTCGGCTAATATCTCTCTGCCCTTTGCATTTGACCAAAAATCATACGTGTATCTCCGTTCAAGTTCATCGATTTGATTTTTGTTGAGTTGAAGGGACCACCCGCTCTTTTCAGCGGTCAAGTTACTATCAAGTGGAGCGGTCAACAACAGACCTGCAGCGTCCATTTCATTGCCATCACAGATTATGCAATTGATTCCAGAAAAAGCAATTCTCTCTCGAACAAGACATGGGCCTGCAAGAGAGCGAGCTGTGGCATCATCTCTCATTCGGTCGAAACCCGTGCTATCAATGTGGATGTACACCCTCACTCCACGTGAGGCCGCTTTCAACAGACCTTCCACGATTTCTGGGTGACTTAGATTAGTTGTTCCAATGAATATCACCTCATTGGCACTGGCAATGAGTGATAATATCTGATTCTTGAGCGTTTCATCTTCTCCAGCAAATAGCAATGAGCCGGCTCCAATTACTTCCGAAGGGTTTTCCATTCGAATCCAAACTGACCGAACATCATCGCCGGTGAAGTCTAGTTCTGTATCTCTTTGGATTATTGTTATGGGTTTTTTTTCATTCATCGCCGACCACCCCATTTATCCATTCTTGCAACATTTCTTCGAGAAGTTCGGTCTTGGAGTAACGAAGTATTTTCTGTTTACTAATTATTCCAATATCTCCACCCCAGGTCTTTTGTTCGCCTTTGTCTGTTTGGACGATTAATATACGGTCATGTACAGGGTGCAAACCCTCTCTCCATAGTTCTTCTTGGAAAGTGACCGTGCCCCCACAACTTGCTTGAATCATTTCCCTCTTCTTCTCAACCTCTGAGGATTTTTCTTGAAGCATCTGTCTGGCCTCTTCTGGCGTATTCTTCTTGGAGTAAGGGGCGAACACAGTCAACACATCAATTCCACATTGTATTCCCAATTCATCCATGGCTAGAATGAATGACTTTAATTTCGTTGCATCCTCTTGATTCTTAATAAATTGATCACAGTATAGGATTTTGCTCACTTTACCATTCATTCCAGAGGTGAACGCGCGCATCATCTGAGTCGCAGTTCTCCCCTCTTCCCATTCGAGTATATTCTCATTCTTGGTCTTAAGCGATTGCGCCACTGTGACATGTGCAGAGGATCCAAGGTCGTCAGATGCTTGAGTCAGCCAGAAGGCCCTACGATTCTCGCTCGCGGTATTCCTAATATCTGCTGTGATCGATTTGTGAAGATTTGAAATATTAGTGATACTTCTAAATGGGCTATCGGACAAAACTCCCTCCAATTCATCTGATAGATCTGTCGTACGGATATATCTGTTCAGTGAATTCTCAAGAAGATAGAGTGCCCATTTCTTGGCCTCACGCTCATCCTTAGCCACAAGTGGAACATCCGACAGTTCAACAACATCCCAATCACCTTCAACTTCCTTTCCACGAAGTGTTTTATTCATTGTGTACCTTACTTTTTCTTCTTCTTCAAGAGCATCAAATGATATTCTGAGTGCAAAGATTCCCGAATCCCAAGATTTACTGGCAAAACTTCCGGTGCTCAACCACTTTGACAACATTGCATCAGGGTCTCCGGCTTTGCCAACTGGGAATTTCATCCCTTGAAGCGAATACTTCTTATCATGCTTTAGACCACAGATTTCTCCTTCAAGTAATACCGAACTTTCAGATTCTAGGGATACTTCACCGCTCCAAACCCACTTGAGTTCCGCTCCAGTTGAAAATTTAGCGCTACGCTTGGAAGCACTCTTGGAATCCCACTTCAAAATGAATCGCTTATTTTTCTGTACCACACTTGTGTGGGTCTCTTTCTGGTTCATTATCTCTTGAAATGGCGCATTACTTCGGCTTGGATTACCCGCGGAGTCTTGGGGAACTTCTGGGAGATGTTCAAAATGAAGCAACTGCGGAAAAACCAATTGCTTAGAGTCAGACAACAGCCAAAGACGAAAATCACCTCGTTCATCGATGAGTGCTTCACCAGTGGCTTTCACCATCTTACCCTCATCTGTCAGATTACCTTCTGCATCCCAACATCCAAACAACCTACCATTACGGTGCAACATCTTAGCCGAAGAGACATCCATATCCAATTGGCCCCTGATATCCTGTTCACTTATCTTTCCACCATTCTTTGATGCTATTGAACAAAGATACTGTAGTCCGGGATTCGGTGTTGAGACCTTCATTCTTGTGACTACGTCATATACTTCCAACGGGGCCTTACGTGACAATGTGACTTTCATTTCAGTGACCCCCTTCGCTGTTTTGAGTTCTGATGGTATTTCTTCTTATGGATGTCTTGAAACGATAAGGCAAGTGCCTTGAGCATTGGGTCATCCATTCGCTGTGAACCCGACTCAATTCCTGCAAAGTAATCCCAATGACCAACCACGAACAAAGCTTCACGCGCTCTAGTCAATGCCACATTCATTCTGTTCGGGCTATCAAGAAATCCAATTCTGCCCGTGTTCCTCAAGGTGATGAAAACCATGTCAGCTTCTTGGCCTTGGAATCTATCAGTAGTGGACACGATAATCGATACTGGCCACTTTTTAGGATAGAATCTGTTTTCCCACTGCAGGTCAGTGAGGTCTCTGACCATATCCCTGAGAGCCACTCTCTGAACTTGATAAGGAGACAACAATGCAATTTCCCATAGATTTTCTCCTTCACCGGCCTTTCTTTGTGGAGGTGGATTTTCGTTGGTCCATTCAAGAAATGCAAGCAATTCCGCCCTGATAGCTGCAACTTCGTGTCGATTGCGCCCCCCATTGATGTCTTGCTCATACACATCAAGCCACATTCTCCGAGAACCATATCCTCTACTGTTCATATAACCAAATGGACTTCGCTGCTCTCTGATCTGTAATGTATCTGCATCTATCAAACTACTCTCGCTGTAAAATTGCTCTCTTGGAAACCGAGAGATATCCCCATGCATTCTATGTTGGAATTCAATCTCCGAGAATCGGAGTTTCTTGGCTTCTGGAGTGAATCCGCTCGTCAATGTACTGTTATAGGGCAACTCATAGCCTCCATAGCTAGTGAATCCTTCTTGCAAGCACTCGAGAATAGATGGTAAAGCAATGCTCCTAATCTCATTGACACGAACACTGATATCCTTTGACATTGGCATTAGTTCCCCAATTTGGTCTTCGTACTTTTTTCGTCCTTTATTGTTAGATGTCTTTAATTCGTAACTCCTGTTCAAGCGCCAGGATATTTGATAGGGCCACCTTGTTGAAAGGTTCTCCTTTGCTAATGGATGCTGGATACGATTCCTTTTTCTTCCCCCTTCATTAGCACCATCTCCTTCGTTGAAACCATGGTATTGAAGGCGATACAAATGCCGGGTTGGAAACTCCTTTGGGTAGCCCTTCGTGTTTATTCCATTCAAGCGGTGATGAGCCCACGGAGGGAGGTAATCGGTCACCTTGTTTAATATTTCAAATGAATTTGGAATGATGATTACTTCCGCCGACAACAACCTTGCACAACAATTTGGATCCCTCTCAAAGTCATTAGGGTGAAACAACATCAAGTCACCATTGCTATCACCACTACTGAAATTGGGATGAATCAAAGCGAATCTCCGATTCATCTTGAGATTCTCATTTCTCGCCCTAAGTTCAGTTTCAATGGCAGTTACCACATTGTCGGGCTCAATCAGAACATAGGGATTGTTGTTGATATCCAATTTCCCTTTTTTCTTCATTATCTGGTTGAGCACAAGGCAGGCTCTCTGCTCCGATTCACTGAAACGTACACCCTCGGAATCAATCACAGATTCAAGATTGGTTTCGACTTCGCTAGTCTCAATGAACGGCGGCAGTTGACGAATATCTCCAACCAGAACCCAGCGCTTTGCATAGGCGGCGGGGACGATGAACTGCTGGAATGTCGTCTTACTGGCCTCATCAACAATGAGATAGTCCCAGATTGCTTGGGGGCGTTGAATCTCAATCCCTCTACCTGATCTCTTTGCTCCGCCAATCAATGGGTGGTTTAGTATTCCTTCAACAGTCCCACACGTTAAATTCGTTTTTTGCAATACCAAATCCGTTGCTAGATCTATTTCCTTCTTTGATTCAGAATGTCCCGATGAAGGTATTTTCCGATTCATCCTAATTACTTGGTCTTCCAATGACCAACGCCTAACATTTTCATCATGGATATTCATGCGATTGCCGATTCTCAATGGCGAGATGTATTTCTCATCACAGATTCTATTCAATACGTTATCAATCGAAGCTTGTGTAGAACCACAGAGAAGTACCTTCTTTCCATCTTTGGCCAACTGAATAATTAATTCACAGATTGCAGTAGTCTTTCCTGAACCAGGTGGACCCTGCATCAAACAGAAATCTTCTGTCGACAAAGCACGATTAACAAAGTCCCTTTGAGCCTTTGTTCCATCTGTCTCACCGACCAACCTCATCCATTCATCATCGCCCAATTTGTTGATTGAAAAATCAGGCCATTGGTTTGATAGATTCTCGATTTGATCCTCTCTCGTAGTAAGATTCAGCAATGTATCATGATGAGACAAAGGATAGTCTCGCAAATTTTCCAGCATCTCTTTCTGCCGCTTCAGATATTTGGTGTAAGCGGGGAGTCTAAGCACTGGAGAGTCGGGAATATCGTTTACCCAGATTGCCCTTCTCTCGTGCTCATAACCCCTGATCTTCAACATCTTGGGGCGTCCTCTTTCTTTTGCGTTTAGCATTTCCAATTCACCATAATCGCGATCTGGGGAAAACAACACTTCCATCGGATCTATTTCCTCTTCACCTACTGGATTCTCCAGTTGCAATTTCAGCAAATAACGAGAGCGGCCCTTGTCATCTTCCTTGAATGCATACTCCACTCCGTCTCTATCTCGCAGACGCCCTGGTGCGATGCTGCTAGTCACTGTAAAAGGCTCTGACAGTCGAAACGAATCAGTAACTTGGATATCGTTTTCATCCCATAATGGGCCGCCATTTGGAGTCCATCCCCTCAATTCCCAATCAAGCACTTGGCCATCAAATTCAAGTTTTTCATCACCCTTGAGTTCTCCTCCAATAATCAACCTAGTTCTTTGACCTCTATCGGCTCCAAGTTGTTGTTCGATGATCTTAAACTCAGTTTCACCCATTGTGACTCTGCCTAATTCGTCGCTCTGTCCGCTCAATTCCCATGACAATGCAATTGCTTCTTGGCCTGGAACCAACAATTGTTCGCCTTCAATCAATTTATCAGATGTCAAGAAATACAGATCTCCATTCCTGACGATACTTCTCACAAATTGATGTACCTCTCCAGTCTTTATCGATATTAACTTAGATCCTGTAGGGGGGTGTGTATCTCGTGGCCAATCACGATGAATATATGGAAGATGCTCAGACTCGATCAGTACGCAACTGGCAAAACCCTTTGAGACTCTAACTGTTCTTGGCCGGGGCATCTCAGTCCAAGTGAATCTGGCTTTTCTACGAAAATAATCCGCTGCTTCTAAGGAATGTGTAACATATTCGATGTATGGCGACAGGCTGTCAGCCCGGTCTGTTGCACGAGTAACTACTTCCTCTTTTCCACCAAGGGCAAATAAATGGAGTAGACTTCTAACTGGATGAACAGCACGAGTTGCTTGTTGCCATATACGTTGCCTCAATTCCTTAGGTTCTGAAGCATTATTGGATTGACCCCCGCGCCTCTTTCTTTCCGAATCAAGTTTTGGCGCAACATCAACAGATGTGCCATTTACTGAATATATTCGGTTTACGGCGGTTTTACCTTTACTTGACTTTACCGAATATTCGACTTCATCATTAGCTTCAAGGACATGCACTTGAATCAATGAATTAGAGAGAAACCCATCATCATTGTCTTCATTATCACATTCAATGAAACCATAACCATCCGGGTGAATAAATTTAATGAATCCACTGTAAATCTCATCTGTCAAATTCCCACCCCCATCACCGATATTGTCATGCAGCATCTCCCCTAATGAATAGATTGCGCCGTTCGTTTGGAAGACGAGGCACATCTTCAGCATCTGCTGGCAATGTTTCCTTCTCTTCACTTGA
>Ga0308019_10001841_pt1 | contig 12436 bp, 11 predicted proteins | sample Neamet284_FD_203135 | JGI IMG/M metagenome (GOLD analysis project Ga0308019, IMG submission 203135) | Marine microbial communities from water near the shore, Antarctic Ocean - #284 | ecosystem: Environmental > Aquatic > Marine > Unclassified | place: Southern Ocean | collected 2014-10-01 | reverse complement strand
GAATTTTTGAATTTGCATTCACTCTTGTCGTGTTACCTGTAACTATATATTTATATATTTCTTCACCATTTACACCCTGAAGTAAAACAAAAGTTGTATCACTATTTTTATAATCAGTAACTATTAAAGTCGAAGCTAATATTCCGTCTGTTAAACTTAATGAAAGATCAATTGATTCATCTATAGAATAGCTATCACCTCTTAAATCATATGAAAAAGCTTTATTAGTATTAATTATTACAGGAAAATTTTCTACTAATCCATGATCAGGGTCAGGTGGGCCAACACAATTAATAAAAAAAATGAAGCTAGATGAATAGAAAATCCTTAATAGAATTAATTTCATTCTTCAAGATCCTTTAGTTCTTGATCTTGACCTAATTCTAAATCTTTAATTCTATCCATTGGCTTTTCTAATTGATTACGACGAGTTGAAACTAATTTTTCAAAGTGAGACTGAACGGTTGTTAAGGTATTCCCTAATTTATCCATTTGATTAACGAATTCATCCCATTGCTTTCTAAATATACCAACTAGCTGTTGCATCTCTCCAGCTTTTTGTTCCATCGAAAAGTTTGAAACGGATTGACGAATTAATGATAAAACAGCATAGAGTGTAATTGGTGAGCAAAGAAGCACTTTTTTTGAAAGAGAAAAATCTATTAGATCACGATCTTCTTGATTAAGAAAAACATAAATACTCTCATTTGGAATAAACATTAGTACATAATCGACTGTACCACCTTCTGGATCTATATATGATCGCTTTTCAATTGCTTTAACATGCTCTCTAACATCTTTTAAAAATTCTTTTTTTTCTAATTCTTGTTCATTTTTATTTTCAGTATTTAAATAGTTCTCATAGTGAACCAGCGGAAATTTAACATCCATATTGATACATTTATCATCAGGTAATTTAAAAGTAAAGTCTGGACGACCTTCACCAGCTTGAGCTTGTTTTTCAAAATTTATACCTTCAACTAAACCCATAAATTTAAGGATGTCTTCTACCATCCGTTCACCCCATTGTCCTCTTGCTTGAGAACTTGATAAGACTCTAGATAATTTAATAGTTGTTTCGGCTAGATCACCAATGCCTTTCTGAGAAGATTGAACTTGACCTTTTAATTCATTAGTAGATTTATCAAGACCTTCAAGTTTTTTCTTCATCTCAACCAAAGATTGATCAATTAATTCTTTTTTCTGATCTAATTGCCCATCAGAAGACTTTACTAATTCTGAAAATTTATTTTCAGCTAATTTTAAAAATGTCTCAAGGTTTTGATCTAAGGCTTGTTTTGATAAATCACCAAACTCTGATTTAAGTTGCTCTTGACTAGATCTAACTAAATCAATTTCTTTTTGACGCATGAACCAAATAAATGATGCACCAAGAATAAAACCTATCAGAAATAAAGTTATACCTATAATTGTACTCATGATAATTCCAGATTTCTTTTCAAGCCTAAAAAGTTTGTATTCATAAAGTATTGTATCATTTAATATCCAATAAATCAATGACTAATCGAATCACTTCACCAGTAGCCAGGCCTTTATTTTGATAAGGCAAACCTTTATCACCCCAAGCGGTACCTGCAATATCAAAATGACACCATGGAATACCGTCTCTTACAAAAGCTTTTAAAAAAGCTCCCCCAGCAATAGAACCTGCCTGCATAGGTGCACCCATATTTTTTACATCTGCAATATTAGATTTAACTTGATCTAGATATTCATCCCAAAGAGGAAATTCCCACACTTTCTCACTTGTAATTTTGGATGAAATTTTAATTTTATTAATTAAATCAGGATCAGTACCCATAATACCTGTTGCTATATGACCTAAGGCTACCACTACTGCTCCCGTCAATGTAGCAAAATCTAAAATATATTCGGGATTATAATGTTTTGAAGCATATGAAAGTGCATCTGCTAGAATTAACCGACCTTCAGCATCCGTATTTAATACTTCAATTGTTTTTCCATTATAAGCAGTCAAAATATCTCCAGGTCGATATGCTTTATCACCACTCATATTTTCTGTAGAGGGAATAATACCAACAATATTCATTTTAGGCTTTAATTTAGCTACAACATTCATCACGCCAAGGACAACCCCTGAACCGCACATATCATATTTCATTTCATCCATTTTTGATGCAGGCTTAATAGAAATGCCGCCACTATCAAAGGTTAATCCTTTACCAACTAATACCTTAGGCTTTTGCTTTGAAGGTCCTCCCATATATTCCATAATAATAAATTTAGGCGGCTCATCTGTACCTGAGGCTACGCCAGCTAATGCACCCATACCCATTTCAGAAAACTTTTCACGATTAAAAACAGTAACTTTCATACCACCAGTTTTTCCAATATCTTTTGCATTATCTGCTAGGTGAGTTGGGGTAGCTATATTTCCAGGACGATTCTCAATATCTCTAGCTAAGCAAACACTTTGACCTATAACATTACCTCTTTCGATACCATTTTTATTTGCGTTAAAAATTGTAGCACTATTAATTGTGAAGAGATTCTTTTCAATTGTTTTGAATTCATTAAACTGATAGCTACCTAATACCAAGCCTTCTGCAACAGCTTGCGAATAGTAATCATCTTTGATATCAATAGGTAATAGAAAAGATATAGATTTAATTTTGTTCTTATTACAAGTTTTAGAGACAGCTCCAGCAGCTCTTCGTAGTATTTCAGGTTTAAGATCTTTCTTTTTTCCAAGACCATAGACAATAGCGATAGAACCTTTTTTACCAACAACAAGTTTTACTTCACCTGTCTTACCAGTAATAATATTTCCAGTTAATGCATTTGTTAGACCTCGGCCTAACATTTTATTTACCCCTTGTAATTGCCTTGATAACTTGAGATCTTCAAAAATACCTATCGCAATCCCATTAGAAGTTTGCTTTCTCCAATCACCTGAACTATGCTTTATATTTGAAAGATGTGACATCTTTTTCCTTTGAATTATGAATATTTAATAAATTAAGTAGACATAAAATTAGTATTTAGAGTTTATTTTTCAAATATATGAATAATAAAACCACTATTTAAGAAAAAATAATTTCTCTTTAACAAAGATTGTTTCATTTTTTCTTTTCACTTATGTTTTGTTACTAATAAATGGAGAATAAGAACATGCATAATGTTAGAGTAGAAGAAATTAATAAAATTGCGAAGCAATCACATGAAGATCCATCTGTAGCTCAATTAGATTTTAATTTTGAAGGCGATTGGAATACTGATCCAGATAAAGTACAATTTAAAGGAAGTGTGAAATTTCCAAAAGGAGAATTAACTCTTGAAGCTGATTTCCCTGCATTTTTAGGTGGAAATGGAAGAGCTCCTTCTGCCCTTACTTATTGTTTCTTTGGAGCAATGTCTTGTTATGGATCTACTTTTGCAACTCAAGCAGCGATGGCTGGAATTCAACTTCAAGAGATGAAAATAAACTTAAAACTAGGTGTAGACTTTAGATCCGCTTTAGGTGTTGGTGATTTTGCACCAATGAAAGGTTTTATGTTTGAAGTAATGGTTAAGAGTGATGCGAATGAAGAAGATATTCAGAATATAAAAAAATTAACCGATGAGCGATGCCCTGCTATTTGGGCTATGCAAAATCCAGTACCATTCTCAACATCAGCAAAAAAAATTCATTAATAGATGTCAAATATTATAAATATTAAGGAAAAACTTAATATTTTTTTCTGATTTATGGTCTCCAAAAGTAATTGCTGAGATGAATAACTATCAATTTAAAGTAGCAAAAGTCAAAGGCGAATTTGTATGGCATTCGCATAAAGAAACAGATGAAACATTCCTTGTTATAGATGGAGAGTTAACCATTGAATTTCGAGATAGTAAAGTAAAATTACTAAAAGGAGAGATGTATGTTGTACCTAAAGGAATTGAGCATAAACCATTAGCAAAAGAAGAATGCCATATTATGCTTATTGAACCAAAAAATATTATAAATACTGGTGATCTATCTAGTGATTTAACAGCAGAAAATGATATTTGGATTTAAATATTTATACAGCACCCTTAACTAAGCTCTCAACTACACTTGGATCAGCTAATGTCGAGATATCTCCCATATTATCTAAATCTCCTTCAGATATTTTTCGTAATATTCTTCGCATAATCTTTCCAGACCGAGTTTTTGGTAGTGCTGATGTAAATTGAATTTTATCTGGCTTGGCATGTGGTCCAATATCTTTTGCAACTGAAATACGAATCTTACTTTCGATTGATTCTGAGCTTTTCACACCTGTCATTAACGTTACAAAAGCATAAATCCCTTGACCTTTTATATCATGAGAATATCCAACCACAGCTGCTTCTGCAACTCCTTCTGATTTACCAATCGCCCCTTCTACCTCAGCCGTACCAATTCTGTGACCTGATATATTAAGTACATCATCAACTCTACCTGTAATCCAATAATAGCCATCCTCATCTCTCCTAGCTCCATCCCCAGTAAAATAATAGCCAGGGAATTGAGAAAAGTACGTTTGAATAAATCGTTTATGATCTCCATAAATAGAACGCATCTGCCCAGGCCAAGACGATTTAATAGCTAATAACCCTGCAACATTATTTCCTTTTATCTCTTCACCCGACTCTGTAAGCAATACAGGGTTAATACCATAAAAAGGAAATGTTGCAGAACCAGGCTTAGTTGGTATAGCGCCAGGAATTGGTGAAATCATAATACCGCCAGTTTCAGTTTGCCACCAAGTATCGACAATCGGGCATAATTCATTCCCTATAATAGAATGATACCACAGCCACTCAGGTTCTTTTATTGGTTCTCCAACCGTGCCTAATAACCGAAGAGTACTGAGATCGTGACTATCTACCCATTGATTTCCTTCCTTCATAAGCGATCTGAGAGCAGTGGGTGCTGTATAAAATAATGTGACTTTATGTTTATCTACTACATCCCAAAATCGACCAAAGTCTGGATAATTAGGTACACCTTCAAACATTAAAGAAGTTGCACAATTTGAAAGAGGTCCATAAACAATATAGGAGTGACCTGTAATCCAACCTATATCAGCAGTACACCAGTAGATATCATCTTTCTTATGGTCAAAAATAACCTCGAAAGTATAATTAGTATAGACTAAATAACCTCCTGTTGTATGTAGTACTCCTTTTGGTTTACCAGTAGACCCTGAAGTATAGAGAATAAACAATGGATCTTCCGCATCCATTTCAACAGGAGCACAATAATCACTAACACTATTCATTTCCTCTTCCCACCATAAATCTCTGCCCTCTTTCATCTTCATATTTTCGCCAGTACGCTTTACAACAATAATATTTTTGATTGAAGGAGTTTCAGCAACAGCTTCATCGGCATTTGACTTCATTGGAATATTTAGTTTTGTCCCTCTTACACCTGTATCCTGAGTTATTAAAACCTTACAAGCGGAATCATTTATGCGATCCCGTAAAGAATCTGGACTAAACGCACCAAAAACAATAGAATGAACAGCTCCAATTCTAGCACATGCTAACATTGCAATAGTAAGTTGAGGAATCATTTGCATGTAGATACAAACTCTATCGCCCTTTTCAACTCCTAAGCTTATTAAAACATTAGAGAATTTTTGCACTTCAGTTAGTAATTCAGAATATGTAAAGCGTTTATCTTCTTCCGGGTTGTTTCCTTCCCATATTAAGGCAGTTTTATCTCCTAGACCTGATTCGACATGTCGATCAAGACAATTATAACTAACATTAAGCTTACCACCTTGAAACCATTTAATATTAGCATTAACAAAATCAAATTCACCAATAGAATTCCATTCTTTAGACCATATTATTCGTTCAGCTTTACGTGCCCAAAATTCATCATTACTATTAATAGATTCTTTATATTGTTCCTGATATTGATCAATGCTTTTTATATGAGCATTCTTTGAAAAATCTATTAATGGATTAAATACTTTAGATTTCAAAATTCCTCCAAATTAAACTAAAATTTTAAATATTCATCTTTAATGTTTACATATTTATCCAATATCCATCCATTTAGATTCTTATACTTACCTTGACTTTCTAAAAAAACTTTCACACGTCCAAAAAGTCGATCACCAGCTACCTTAGAAACTATAACTTGGTCTCCTGAATTTAATAAAAATAATACTGTGGAACCATTCTCAGGACCTTCACGAAAAGGAACCAGATCATTAATTACCTGATAAATTGTTTCACCAACTTCTAATTTTATAGAAGATAGCATGATAATTTTTTCAGATGAGCCTTCTTCAATCTTCAACTCTCTTTTATATAATTGAAATTGACCATTCGTATCGATTGAAATAATAATAGGAATATCTTTATCACGCTTTAAAGGAATTCTTAATCTAGTATGGCCAAGAGAATCAGATGACGCATAAGATAGTAAAACTCCATCTTGAATAATTTCAATTTTACTATTAATGATTGGCTTTCCTGACTCTTCATCCATAATACTTAATTTTAATAGATCTGCCGGTATTAAAATTTGAAAGGATGTTAATATAATTTCTTTTTCACGTTTATTAAACATTCTATACTGTATAGAATATTTATCTCCAAGTGGCTCCAACTTAGCAATGTTACCTAACGAGTCGTTGCTTAAAATATTAATCGGTAGAACAATTTGAATAGGTTCACCTGGAAAAAATAGTTTTTGCATGAATGGCTCGGCAGCATGACTTCTAGCATAGACACTAAAACGGTAGGCTGTCGGAGCCGTATCAATTTCATTAACCAAAACAGAAATACTAACTATTTCAGATTCTTGAGATTTAGCTATCTCTGGAGTTTTAACGACTAATGTATCATCCTGAGCTAAGGATAAAGAAAGAAAAATAAATATTATAATATATCGAATATAGTTAACAGCTCTTTCCATGACTTATTTTTTGATAGTTACCTACATTATTTTTTTTAACAGATACCATTACAAGAGTTGCCACACATGCTAAACGAGGATCTGAATGCCTACCTTCAGCATAAGCATCAACTTGAATTTTAAAAGAAGTATCCCCGGCAGCAACAATTGTTGCTTTAAAGTTTACCCAGTCACCTAAATAAACTGGTTCTTTAAACTCAACTTCATCGATTGTTCTGGTAACTGCTCCGTCTACATCACTACCTTTTAGAAATCGATGAGCTACTTTTGCAGCTGCTAGATCTACCCAGGCAATCATTTGTCCACCAAAAAGGGTACCGACAACATTTATATGGTCTGGCATAACAAATTGTGAATATTTCGCTGAAATAGATTCCATATTACTGATTCCTCTATTTAAAACTATGTAATTAAGCTCTTATAAAAAATGCTAAGATTAAAGATTATAAAATGAAAAAGTGATAAATATTAGTAAATACTTAATCATAAATCTTTATTTTTTGATAAATATGATTTTGCAATTTTTTCTCCTTCATCCAGGTCTACTTTTCTTAAAATAAGTCCTCCTGAAATAAAAAGTATGGTAATTGATAAAATCCCTAATCTAGGATTACCGGTTACCAAACCCACATAGCCCATCATAGGTGGCCCAATTATTGCAGCAAATTTTCCTAACATATTATAAAAACCATAAAATTCTGCTGCTCTTTCAACAGGAATTATTCTAGCATACATAGATCTACTTAATGACTGAATCCCTCCTTGAAAACAAGCGATTAAAATTGCTAGTATATAGAAATGCCACTCTTCTTTAACTAGGGATGCAAAGATTGTGATTGTTGAATAACCTATAATTGCAGTATAAATAGCTTTTTTAATACCAATTTTTGAGGAATACCAATTAAATGCTAAAGTTGCAGGAAAAGCAACAAACTGGACTAAAAGTAAAGCTGTTATCAATGAGCTAGTTGTGAAACCAATGCTTGTACCATAATCAACAGCCATTCTAATTATTGTATCAACGCCATCAATGTATAACCAATACGCAACTAAAAAAGTTGCAACAACTTTTAAATGCTTTATTTCTCTAACTGTTGATAGAAGTTGAGACCAACCAGCTGAGACAGCTTTAGTGATACTTATTTTTGAATAATTAACAGGCTCTTTTACGAAAATCATAATAGGAAGAGAAAAAATACCCCACCATAGAGCAACAGTGATAAATGAAATTCTTATTGCTATTGCAGAATCAATAATTCCAAACATAGAAGGATTTAAATACATTAAAACATTAACTAAAAATAGTAATCCACCACCAATGTAGCCTAAAGCAAATCCTAAAGAGGATGTAAAATCTATTTTATCTTTTGAAGCAATACTTGGTAGTAAGGAATCATAAAATATATTGCTAGACATATGTCCAATAGAGGCAATAATATAAAATAATACGGCTAATTGCCATTGGCCTTGTTTAACCATCCATAAAGATCCAGTTCCAATAATACCCAAAAATGCAAAAAGCATTAGAAACTTCTTTTTTGCAGAACCACGATCTGCTATAGCACCCAGGAAAGGGGCAAGAGCTGCAACTGTAATAGAAGCAACCGAGTTTGCTAGTCCAAGATACCAAGTACTTAAAGTAACACTATCTGTAGTTGACCAATATTCTTTAAAAAATACAGGGAAAAAGCCAGCCATCACTGTTGTTGAAAAGGCACTGTTTGCCCAATCGTATAATGACCAAGCGAAAATAGATTTTTTTGAATCAATCATTTAAATAACAAAACATTAATAGAATATAGTTTTCTACCAAGCTTGGAAGTAAGAACTGATTTTTATCCAAGAAGATGTATAACCATATGTATGGTATGTTAAAAAAGGAACATACCACCTAGCTCCCACTTCTAATTCAAAAGGTATTGGACCTTTTTGTTTAAGAGGATCAACATTTAAAAAATTAAATTTTAAATACTGGTTTGATAATGTTTTTTTTGTATCATAGTTACCATGCGTGGTCATCCAAGTATCCCATTCGTCACTACTTGAAAAGTATTGATCTCTTCCGGATCTCATCCAATCCATACCTGAAGATAAAAAGATACGCTTTGGCAAAAGTTCAATTTGTCCTTGAATAGATAAAAATATTTCGGGACCTTGCTTAAATAAAACTGAATTTCCAATTGCCTTTGAAATTGAATCTATTCTAGTCTCTTGAATCCATAAAAAAGAATATGAAGGATTAATAGATCCACGACTAAAAGAAGATAAACTAAATAACCAATTAATATTTATAAGCCGACCTGATACCTTTCGATATAACTCTCCAAAGATACTTCCTTTCCATTCAGTAAGACCATTACCAATAGGCAATTGCTTAAATTGATTTGGAATCCCATCAACTCCAATATCATTTGGATAATATTTTTTCAAACGTTCTCCAAATGGAAAAGTGGCATCGATGCCAGCAAAAATTGAATATTTATTCTTTCCTCCTCGCCAAGCTGGATTCCCATAAAATAACATTTTCATTCCAATATTAACATCACTTAAACCTGAGTTTGATTTATTTTTTGGAAAATATTGATTAAGAACATCTTCTAATTGCATTTTATTAGAATCTGAATCTATAGACCAAGTATGAACCTGCTCAAACTTTTGAAATCTTGGTATATTAAGAAAAAAAGTCGATTTATCTGTAAAACCGTATTCAATGAGGAAGGTTTGAGACTTAAGTGAGTTTATCCAATTTTGATTAATGGAATAATCATTTCCATTAAGTTTATAATTAAAATTTTTAAAGCCATTCTTACCATCATGACCTTTCCAATTAGCACTAGCTATTTCTTGCTCTAAGGTTATTCTCCATACATTTTGTGGAATTGTGAAATGTGTTTGACCTAATATAAATGATGTGAAAAAAAGAAGTAAAGAAAAAACCTTATAAATCATTAATTATTAGTAAATAAGAAACTGTTGACGAAATTGATTAAACTTCAAAACATCTTTTAACCATAGAGGCGGAAGATAATTCGCGGGCTTTCCTTGAGAAGCAAAAACACGTAATTGACTATGTCCAAAAAGCATATCAATACGATTTAATTCATCCCATTTAAATTCTCTAGGATATAGTTGCTGAGCTAAAATCATAATTGCGGTTGCAGTAGCTAAAGGGTCAAATCGATTTGGATCTTTTATATAGATATCAATACCGCTACAAACCTTATCCACATGTAAAGGTATAATTTCATCTTCAGGCTTTTTTCTTGGAATATATTCAACAACACGAAATTCAACACCCGGCAAATTCAATTTAATTAATTTTTCTGCAAGATGAAATCCTGAGAGCCAAGGTGCTCCAACTCTCATATAAGGTCGATCTGTCCCTCTACCATCATTTAGATTTGTTCCTTCAATAAGACCAAACCCTACATATGCTAAATTAGTCCGAATCGTATTTATTTGTGGCTGTGGGTTTATCCATGGGTGCTCCGATTTATCTAACCAATATGATCGCTTCCAGTTCGCCATGGGAATAATTGTAAGATTAGTCCTTTTTAAATTTTTTATCCAACCCATTTCATTTGCCATAATTGCCATTTCACCAATTGTCATCCCATGTCTTATAGGAATTAAATGATATCCTTCAAAAGACTGAAATTGAGGTCTTATGACAGGGCCATCAATTCTATCACCTCGGAGTGGATTAGGTCTATCTAATATCATTACAGGTGTACTCCACTCACTAGCCACTTCTAAAATTTTTGTCATAGTCGCTATATACGTAGAGAAGCGAACACCTGTATCTTGTATATCTATTAAAATTAAATCAAGACCACTCATAGCCCATTCTGGAGGTTTTACATTTCGACCAAACACTTCAACAATCCGAGCATTGTAAATAGGATCATATTTTTGATCACCTTGCAATTTAAATTGGGTATTTTGTTCTGCAAATAAACCATATTGAGGTGTGAAAATTATTTTGACATCTATTTTAGAATGAGCTTTCATTAAATCAAGAATATGCTCACCCTTACGATTTACTGCAGTTTGATTGGTGAATACACCTATTGTCTTTCCATAAAGAGGTTTAAAATCCATTTGTTCCATAATATCCAATCCATAAAAAATAGATGGATGAAATGAAAGATCAGGAATAGGCATAACAATGCTATGATTAAATTGCTGTGCAAATATGCTCGAAAAGTAAAAAAATGCTTTAAAAAAAATAGTTTTTATGAGATTTCCTCTTTTCATATCCGTAGAAATCTAATACGATTTAAGGGAATTACCCCTGATAGATTCGTTCGGTTCTTCCACCAATCGCAGTGACTAGAACATAAGGTGTAGATTTAATACTATTAGCTATTGTCTCAAGACGAATTTCATTAATATCATCTTTACCAATTAAAAGAACTTCATCATTCACATTTGGAAAAATATCTCCAAAATCTACCATAAACATATCCATACAAATTCGACCAGCGATATTGTATTGCTTACCTTTATAATTTATATAACCATTTTTAAACCATGGTCTAGGTAAACCATCGGCAAAGCCACATTGAATAACGGCAATATTGGTTCTAGCCTTGGTTTTATAAACACCGCCATAACTGACATGAGTATTCTCCGGAACAGTCCTTACACTTACGATAGGGGCTTTAAAACACATAACTGGTTTAACTGATAGAGTTTTTGCTAATTCATCGCTTGGATAAGCGCCATAAAGAAGCATTCCGACTCTTACTATATTTGAATAGTCATGATTAAGATTTAAAATGGCACCACTATTTGAAAAATGAATATTTTCAAACTTATAGCCTAAAGTCTTAGTTAAATTTAATATTAATTTAAATTTTGATTCTTGCTCAAGGGCATACGATAGGTCACCTTCATCTGCTGTTGAAAAATGTGAGTATATTCCTTCACAATTTATCTCTGGATATTCAATCAATTTTTTAATAACTATTTCAACTGATTCCATTTCAATTCCCAAACGTGTCATACCCGTATCAATTTTTAAATGTGTTCTAGGAACAGAACCTGTTTTTTGATAAAAAAGAAGAATTTCTTCCAGGTGTGATTTATCTGATATATTTAATATTAAATTATAATCGATAGCTTCTTGTAAACGACTTGAGTCAAGGCAACTAAAGACTAAGATATCTGATTTAATATTTTCATTCCTAAGCGCGATTCCTTCTTCCAAAGAAAAAACTGCGAAAAAATCACAACCAATATTCTCTAGGGATTGAGCACAGGCTATGCTACCGTGTCCATAACCATTGGCTTTTACTACCGCCATGATTTTTTTATCAACTAAATGCTTACTAATTATATCAAAATTTGATTTTAAACGATCAAGATAAATAGTTGCTCTCGGTCCTCTCATAAAAATTAAACTAATTTCTTGGGATATTGTTTAGCTAAAAATGTCTTCAGAATATTAAAATCTGGAAATATTTCTGTACTACAAGCCATTATCCAGCCACTTAAATCTTTACTAGG
>Ga0308019_10001839_pt1 | contig 12462 bp, 9 predicted proteins | sample Neamet284_FD_203135 | JGI IMG/M metagenome (GOLD analysis project Ga0308019, IMG submission 203135) | Marine microbial communities from water near the shore, Antarctic Ocean - #284 | ecosystem: Environmental > Aquatic > Marine > Unclassified | place: Southern Ocean | collected 2014-10-01 | reverse complement strand
GTATCGTTGCTCGTGCTGCAGTCGATATTGCAGGAGATCTTCGCAGAGGGCCGACGGTAGGCACAGGTCCGTGGATCGCTACTGACGTTTATGCGGATGCGACCCGACTAATCATAAACGAGGATTACTACGGCGATGGCGTACCTTACCTCGACATGCTCGAGATTCAGGTGATGCCGTCCAGCTCAGTCAGGGCCGTCGGGATGCGAACCAAAATAATCGATCTGGCACAAGTTAGTTTCGAGGATGTAGCGAGCGCTCGTGAGCGGTTCGAAGATATCCGATGGATTGGAATAGAAAATCCGGCTGCTGGTGTTGAAATCGCAATGAACACAGCTCGTAGCCCGATGGATAAGCAAGCGGTTAGAGAAGCGATGATGTTGATGTGGCCAGCAGGAAAATCACCTTCGATTCCTGGGGAGAGTTCCATACTAGACACATTCAACGCCAAGCTTGGTATCAGCCTCGGACTGCCGCTTATTAACCACGATTGGCTGCTTTCAAATAGCAAATATATCCAGCGTACAGGCACAAATGAAGGAGCCACTGAGCGAGCAAACACGCTACTCGCCACAGCAGCCCTCAAACCAACCGACAACATCATCATAAAAGTCGGAGAGTTCGGACAGGAATACATCGATCAAGCCAATGCGATGGCAGAAGGGTTGGAGTCCGTCGGTATCCGAGCAGAAGTCGAACGAGTATCCACACGTGTTTTCGGCGATGAAGTATGGACTGCTGGCGACTACGACATCATGATCGGCTCAGGGCCACCAATATCAAGTACCACGGCATACTTATTCGCCGTACATCACTCTGATGGCCCGTGGAACACAACCGGCTATTCAGACCCCGAAGTTGACCGACTAATCGAAGCTCAGGCGAAGGAATACGATTCTGGCAAACGCGGGGAAATGTTACTCGATATACAAGAGAGAATCCTTGCCGGATCACATCGGTTCATAGCCTCAACGAGAACCACCCACTGGATGTTCTGGGACTACGTGCACGACTTCGAGCCTTTCACTCTAAGAGGCGACACCGATTTCCTAACCAGAGTCTGGCTAACGAATTAGCCCGTTTGATGAGCTTTCAGAGCGTCGTCTAATCCAACCCAGCTGAGCAAGGCGCATTTGATACGTACTGGGAATTTTCTAACACCCGCAAGTGCTTCAATATCGCCAAGTACGTCGGCCTCTTCATCGGTAATCTCTTCACCCTTCAGTAAACGTCGAATCGAAGAGACCGCGGCGTGAACCTCGTCAGAAGATTTACCTTCGACCAATTCAGCCAGCAATGAAGCTGATGCCTGACTAATCGCACAGCCACGCCCAGTAATACCGACTTTAGCAACGGCGTCATTTTCAACCTTAAGTTGAATGTGAAACTCGTCTCCGCAGAACGGATTATTCACTTCGAAATCAACATCAGCTTCCTCGACAGGAGCCGTGTTTCGAGGGCTGCGGTAGTGATCAAGAATGATCGCCTCGTACAGATCATCCATGTTGCCTAAGGCACCGGTCATCGGCTGAAATACCCTTCGGTTTCACAAAGTCCGCTGACAAAAGCGTCAACTTCAGACTTCGTGTTGTAAATATAGAAGCTCACACGAGCAGCCGCCACCACATCGAAACTACGCACAAGCGGCATCGCACAGTGATGACCCGTTCGAATCGCAATGCCTTGCTGATCCAAAGCCGTACCTAGGTCATGCGGATGAATCGTATCGTGAATGAACGAAATCACTCCACCACGTAGTGCAGGATTTTGTGGGCCAAGAACTCGAACGCTACCCAATGAAAGTATTTGCTCCATTGCGTAATCGGTTAGCTCTTGCTCGTGCTGCCATACGTTATCCATGCCAAGCTCGGTCAAATAATCGACAGCCGCACCCGTAGCGATCGCATCAGCGATATTCGGTGTACCAGCCTCAAACTTGTAAGGCAGATCGTTCCAGCTAGCGTCCTCGTAGGTCACCTCAAGAATCATGTCACCGCCAAACATGTACGGCGGCATAGCCTCAAGCAAATCGTATTTGCCCCACAGAACGCCGATACCCGTTGGTCCAAGCATCTTGTGAGCCGAGAAACACAGGAAGTCGGCATCCAGCGCCTGCACGTCGACAGGCATGTGCGGAACACTCTGCGCAGCATCGACAAGAATCACTGCGCCAACCGAGTGCGCTCGTTCAGCCAACTTAGCAACAGGGTTGATCGTACCAAGGACGTTCGACATATGAGTAACAGCGACTATTTTCGTCCGGTAATCGATCACACCAGTGGCACTGTCGAGTTCTATTAAGCCCTCTTCATTGTGCGGAAGATATCGAAGCTCAGCGCCCTTTTTGTCCGCAAGCTGCTGCCACGGAACGATGTTCGAATGGTGTTCCATCGCAGTTATTACGATGTTGTCCCCCTCACCAACATTGGCTTCTGCCCATGTTGCCGCTACAAGATTCAACGACTCGCTAGTGTTGCGAGTCCAAATCACTTCTTCGGGACGAGGAGCGTTGATGAACTTTGCAACCTTTGTTCGAGCCAGTTCGTAACCATCGGTCGCTTCAATCGATAGCGTATGCACGCCTCGGTGAACGTTTGCGTTTGTCTGCTCATAGTAGTCGACCAGTGACTTGATCACCTGATTCGGCTTCTGAGTAGTCGCTGCGTTATCGAGATAAACCAGATCGTTTCCGTTTATTTTCCGCTGAAGAATAGGAAAATCAGCACGAATCGCATCAACATCAAACACCCTAGATCCAAATTCTGGATTACTCATGTTGTTCCTAAGGAGTCTGACTCTGCGAGCAAAACCGGAATACGTTCGTCGGTAATTCGTTCAACAAAATCGTTCAATGCCTGTGGCTTGAATTCGTTGAGCATTTCTTCAGCGAATCCACGAACGAGAATAGCCTTAGCAGCTTCTTCGTCGACTCCACGAGACTGAAGATAGAACAATGTGTCACGGTCAACGTGACCTGCAGTCGCGCCGTGCGCAGCGATTACGTCGTCAGCATAGATTTCAAGCGACGGTTTAGCATCAATCTCAACACCACGTGAAAGGAGAAGATTCAAGTCCTTCTGCGACGCCTCAGATTTCTGAGCGTCACGCATAACGATCACTTTGCCACTAAACACAGCATGCGATTTACCTGAAAGAATTCCCTTATAGAACTGATCGGATTGACATCCCGGCTTGGCGTGAGTCGTGCTAATTTCCTGATCCTGCTGCTGGCTACCACTGGTCATGTACAGACCACGTAACGTGCAGCTAGCTCCCGGCGCATCTAGCAAAGTATGAATATCGTTTCGAGCTATCGAAGCACCAACGGCAAAGGTCGTTGAAGTGAAGTTTGTATCGCCCAATTGATGGATTCGAGTTGTACCTAAATGGAACGATGATTCGTTTTCCATCTGCACTCGGTAATGACGAATCGTTGAACTATCGCCTGCGAACATTTCAACGACTGGCGCAGAGAACTGCGCTGACTCTGAGAGGTTCACGTGGGTTTCGATTAGAACAATCGAACTGCCGTCACCCGAATCGACTAAGAGTCGTGGGTAGCTTACTCGACTTACAGCCGCATCCGAAGTTACGAACACGACCTGCACAGGCGCTTCAAGTTTAGTACCAGCATCTAGCGCTATATAGGCTCCGTCATCGACGAACGCAGTACTCAGAGCAGTAAACGCATATTCTTCATGCCCAGCAAGACTCGCCAGCTGAGATTCGACGTCGCCTGTTCCTGATGAAATAGCTTCGGACAATGAACCAGCGTTCAATCCCACAGTACCGTGAAGGTTTGAAAGTTCAGAGTTGAACTTGCCGTCAACGACAACCAGAGTGTTCCATACGTCATCCCAAGGGGCAGATGCTTTGATCTGATTTCGGGTAACTGAACCGCCGACGCTGAATTCGAAATCAGCAGCGGCTAACGGTCGAAGATTAGTGTACTTCCAAAGCTCGTTTCCACGACGCTTCGTAGGAAGTCCAAGCTCTGCGAAAGTGTCCCACGCCTGCTGGCGCATGTCTTTCAGCCACTTCGGCGCAGATACACTTTCGGCGACAAACGATTCGTACGCAGCCGAGAATTTATCGACAGCCGCTGGTGATGTTGCGAGCGTCATATTTAGGCGTTTGCTCCAACTGCATCAAGGTACTCTTTGTACCCATTCTTCTCGACTTCAAGAGCCAGTTCAGGGCCGCCAGTCTTTACGATTTGGCCCTTGACCAGAATGTGAACAACATCTGGGGTGATGTAGTTCAGCAATCGCTGGTAGTGAGTCACAACAATGAAGGAACGTTCCGGCGAACGCATTGAGTTCACGCCTTCAGCAACGATGCGAAGTGCGTCGACGTCAAGACCGGAGTCGGTTTCGTCGAGAATGGCGAGAGTAGGCTGAAGTACTTCAAGCTGAAGCATTTCGTTTCGCTTCTTCTCACCACCTGAGAAACCTTCGTTTAGAGATCGCTTTACGAGAGTTGGGTTGATGCCAACAGCTTCGACCTTTTCGTCGAAGAGTTTCGAGAAGTTACGTACCGACATTTTATCTTCGCCGCGTGATTCTGCCTTCGAATCGAGTGCGGCTTTCAAGAACTGCCATGGGCGAACTCCAGGAATTTCCGCTGGGTACTGGAATGCGAGGAACATACCAAGGTGAGCACGTTGATCGGCCCGAAGTTCGAGGATAGATTCGCCTTCGAGAGTAACTTCACCATCGGTTACCTCGTAGTCGGGTCGTCCCATAAGCACGTTAGCCAAAGTGCTCTTACCAGAACCGTTGGGTCCCATAATTGCGTGTACTTCGCCCTTGCCAATGCTCAGGTTAATTCCCGTGAGGATTTCTGAATTTTCGATGTCCAAAACGGACGCATGTAGATTTTTGATCTCAAGCATTTTTTGTACCGGTTACCAGGTCTTAATGAACTTACTAGCGATAAATAAAAGATTCAGTGCCAAGGCACACTCGCTACCCAACGGCGCCTTCGAGTGAGACCTTCAAAAGCTGCCCCGCTTCGAGTGCGAACTCGAACGGCAGTTCTTTGATCACATCACGACTCCAGCCGGTGATTATCATATGGTGCGCCTCTTCTTCAGAAAGCCCACGTGCCATCAGATAGAACAGCTGCTCGTCACTTACCTTCGATGTTGAAGCCTCATGCTCTAATCGAGCAGTAGGATTACGTACTTCGATGTAAGGAACGGTGTGCGCTCCACATTCGTCACCCACCAGAAGCGAGTCACATTGGGTGTGGTTCACAGCATTTTCGGCGCCGGGCATTATTTGCACCTGACCTCGATAAGTGTTGCTGCCCTTGCCGGCAGAAATCCCCTTAGACACGATGGTCGATTTCGTGTTCTTACCGATGTGAATCATCTTCGTACCGGTATCGGCCTGCTGATGATTGTTTGCAAGTGCAACTGAGAAAAATTCGCCGACCGAATTGTCACCCTTCAGTATCACGCTCGGGTACTTCCAAGTGATCGCTGAACCGGTTTCAACCTGAGTCCAAGAAATCTTGGCGTTAGTATCGGCACGACCTCGCTTGGTCACGAAGTTGTAAATACCACCCTCACCATCTTTGGTTCCGGGGAACCAGTTCTGGATAGTCGAGTATTTTATTTCTGAGTCATCCAGCGCTACGAGTTCAACGGTTGCGGCGTGAAGCTGACTCGTCTTGCGGAACGGAGCAGTGCAACCTTCGAGGTATGAAACGTATGCGCCCTTATCGGCAACAATCAACGTTCGTTCGAACTGACCAGATCCTTCAGTGTTAATCCGGAAGTACGTCATCAGTTCAATCGGGCACCTAACTCCTGGTGGAATGTAAGCGAACGATCCATCACTGAACACTGCAGCGTTCAATGCAGCGAAGAAGTTGTCGGTATAAGGAACTACTGAACCGAGGTACTTCTTGATTAGTTCAGGATGCCTCTTCACTGCTTCGCTGAACGAACAGAAAATAATTCCGAGTTCACCGAGTTGTTTTTCCATCGTCGTTGCAACAGATACTGAATCAAATACAGCATCAACGGCAACACCAGCTAGTGCTGCCCGTTCCTGCAATGGAATACCGAGCTTCTCAAATGTCGCCAGCATCTCAGGATCAACATCGTCGAGACTCTTTGGAGCTTCATTAGTGCCCTTAGGAGCAGCGTAGTAATAAATGTCCTGATAGTCGATACCGGGGTAATCGATCATCGCCCAAGTCGGCTCAGCGTCTGCTTTTTCCAGCTCAACCCAGTGCCGATACGCCTTCAATCGCCATTCAAGCAGCCATTCAGGCTCTTCTTTCTTGGCAGAAATCAGCCGAACGATGTCTTCGTTCAGGCCTTTCGGTGCGAGATCCGTCTCTACGTCAGTTACGAATCCCCATTTGTATTCACCGCCTGAAAGATCGGATTCACGTGAAATCGTATTCTGATTAGTCAATAAGTAGCTCCATAGCAGGGTATTAGTTCAGGAACTTATGCGAAAATTCCGATTCAAAACGTTTATTTCATTCCGAACTATCTCAGTACCGTATTAGTTTAAAACCGACATGGCATCACGTCAACGGATTTCGTTACTACAAAGGGAAGTTGGTGCACCTACGAACCACCTACAGTTCACACACGCTAAAACGTGGTTTTGTCCTGAAAGTGCTTACCCGGAAATAAAAAGATCTACATCTGGACGATTTATCTAGATACGGTTTACAAGTATCAATGCATCAAGTTCAGGTAGAGCATGATCTAACTAAACAAGGTGAATACTATCTATGCCTTAGTTTCGACGATGATTGCTCGAATTTCAGTATCGCCAATGGTTTTCACCTGATAATTCGAAGGCTTATGCAGCATCTATGTACCGTCGGGAAGTTCAATTTCACCCTGCTAGCCGCCCTGCACGGTCAACCGGGCTGCCTCCGGTTATGAGGTCCACATCTTCGTCAGGATGTGAATACAGTACATCTGACACACGACGCACCTGCGGGAACGACCATCTCAAGCATTCGAACACTTCTGTTTTCTTGCAAGACATTGTAGTCATCTGTTGAAGTATCCATAGGGACAACATAAGTCATTGCTCCGTCCTCTATCAATTATTGACTCAGCCCTTTAGAGAGGTAAAACTGCAGTATGTGACTAAGTCAAGCCGGTACTATATTCAAAGTCCCGTCATTGCCTGTTTGATTCAGGCAAACTTAAAACTATTCATTTCCAGTAATTCGGTTTAGCAACCGGGCAAAAAGGCAAACCACCTCGTGGAGTACGAAGCAGTAATTGGTCTCGAAACTCACGTGCAGCTCAAGACACGTAGCAAAATGTTCGGCACGTCCAGCGCCGAGTACCAGACTGCCGAGCCAAATACGCTCGTCGACGAAGTCAGCATGGCATTGCCCGGAACTCTCCCCGTCGTAAACCAGACGGCTGTCGAGTACGCCATGATGATTGGAATGGCGACTAACTGCAACATCGCCAGAATCACGAAGTTCGATCGTAAACAGTACACATATCCAGATTTGATGAAGGGTTACCAAATAACCCAAATGGACGAGCCGATTTGCTATGAAGGCTACGTCGATCTTCCTATCGAAAACTCAATCCGAGTCCGCATCAACCGTGTTCACATGGAAGAAGATGTAGCCCGTCTCATCCACGTTGAAGGACCAATGGGCGGAACCGTTCACTCACTTATCGACATCAACCGAGCCGGCACTCCACTTATGGAAGTAGTGACCGAACCAGATATGCACACATCTGAACAGGTTGAGGCATACATCAACAATCTTCAGCACATCATTCGATATTTGGGCGTTGGCACTGCAAACATGGAAGAGGGATCTTTTCGTTGCGATGCCAACATCAGTGTCCGTAAAAAAGGAAGCACTGAACTCACGACCAAAGTTGAAGTCAAGAACATGAACCGTGTTCGAGCAGTAGTTCGAGCAGTTGAATATGAAATCGAACGTCAGATCGGCTGCTACGAAAGTGGCGAACGAATTGTCCAAGAAACCCGCGGTTGGGATGATGGCAAAGGCATAACCAACTCGCAGCGCAGCAAGGAAGAAGCGAACGACTACCGCTACTTCCCAGAGCCTGACATTCCGCCGCTGATGATCAGTGAAGAGTGGATCGAAAGTACTCAGGCTAAAATGCCGGAACTTCCAGTTCCGCGCAAAGCCCGCTTCATAAAGGAATGGGGACTCAGCGAGTACGATGCAGAGCTGCTCACCGTTGTTCGTTCGACTGCCGACTACTTTGAAGAAGTTTGCGAGGACGTGAAAGCTGAATCGGCAGAAACTAAACACGGGTTCGCCAAAGCTACATCAAACTGGCTCATGGGTGAGATGGCTCGAATGATGAACGACGATGAAGTCGTGAACATGGCCGATACCAAAGTCTCGCCCCAAGCTCTTGCCACTCTTGTTGAAAAGTTCCGTAAACGTGAACTCAACAACAACACAGCGAAGCAAGTCTTCGAAATCATGTACAAAAAGGGAACTCCACCCGATACGATCATCGAAGATCTAGGACTTGGCGTAGTTTCCGGAACCGATTCACTCGGTCCCATCGTCGATGAAGTCATCGCCAACAATGAAAAAGCAGTGAACGACTATCTCGGCGGAAAAGAAGTCGCCCTCAAATCGCTCATGGGTCAGGTCATGAAATCCACTCGTGGACAGGCCGACCCTGTTCAGGCAACAGAACTGATCAAAGAAAAGCTGGCTTCTAAATAACCAACCAAGCAGCGAACACTCGTACTGCCATATTGCCGGCCGGTACATAACTGGTGCTGCAAATTGTGGCGATACTGGCTGTGTAGCCCTAACATAGATAGCTGTTGACCACTTGCGCCACTTATTGGAGCACAGGAATTGTCCTAAGAGATTTTATGGAAACCGTATTTAGCCTCATATTGATGTTCATCGCAATTACGCTTATTGCTATATTGCTTCTACAGGCTCGCGGTTCTGGATCGTCGCTATTCGGCGAAGCGTCCAGCACATTCCGATCCCGTCGTGGTGTTGAACAACTATTGTTCAGAGTCACCATCGTGCTCGCAGTAGTCTTCGTTGCTGTCGCAATCGCCAACGTTCGATTCAGCTAGCACACGACCTTAACGGTCACGAATTACACAGGTGCCAATTGAGCGCCTGTTTTTTTTGCCAGGATTCCAAGCGACTAATGCCAAACGCAGCGTAGGCACGTGTAATATCCACCGCTATGCCTAACACTCAAGCGCCATCACTTCTCGTTGAACTCGACTATCCGCAAGCTCTCGAAGCATCGATCGTTGGAAGCAAAGCTGCCTCGCTCGCCGACCTCATCGAAAAAGGTGCGATAGTTCCTGCGGGATTCGCTATTCCAGCGAACTTATTCAGAGATTTCATTGATCCGGTAAAAACCGAGATCTCTGAGATTCTCAAGACTGTACATATCGAAGTCCTTTCATCAGCTTTCGAAGCTGCCGATTCAATCGCAATATTGCTGAAAACAGTCGTTACTCCAGCTGGATTATTTGAAGCAATAAATACAAGAATCAGCTCTGCATCCACCGGCTTAGCCGTCCGCTCTTCGGCCACAGCCGAAGACCTCGAAGGCGCATCATTCGCAGGTATGTACGACACGTTCCTCGATGCCACTGACACTGCCTCGGTGCTACAGCGAGTACGAGACGTATGGACGTCTTACTACACCGGCAGAGCAATCTCATATCGCCAGCGCCAAGGTATCGCCCACGAAGCCGGTTCGATGTCGGTCCTAATTATGGAGCTAGTGAACGCCGATGCTGGCGGAGTGATATTCACTCGTGATCCACGAGACGGCACTGACCAAATCCTCATCAACGTCGCACTAGGTCTAGGCGAAGGTGTCGTTTCAGGTGAAGCACAGGCCGACTCGTTCACGCTCAATTCCGAAACGTTCGAGATCACCAATCGAAACGTTATCGATAAACAAGTGATGTTCGTTCAGGGCACAACTGGATCAACCGACAAAGTCCCCGTGCCTGCCGACAAGCGCAGTTCACCAGCCTTATCTGATGAACAACTGATTGCGACAGCGAAAGCAGCAACTGCTATCAAGGAAGCATCAGGCGACGACCGCGACATCGAATTTGCTGTCGTCGGTGAAACAGTCCACATCCTGCAGTCACGCCCTATAACCACGGGAGCGAAACAAGAATCAGAGACTGAGTTCTCAGTTGAGTGGGAGAACTCTGAGGACGAAAAACTAGCCTGGAGATTGGGTTCAAAAACCCCATCGCTCCCACTTGTAATTGAATACGTCAAAATGTCAGGCGTCGCCGAAAAACGTTCGGTCGATTTCACAGGGGAGGATATGGGGCGTTGGGATCGAAAAAAATGGACCAATGGCTACATCTACAACGCAGAAACACCGCGAAATAAAGAAAAGCTCGATGCCCTAAGCCTGAAACATCACTTGATGGGTCGACGCCATTTGGAAAAAGGTTCTACTTATTTCTACGATGTGATCGAGCCTGAACTCTTGAAAAACCTCGCTGAAATCGAAGCGGTCCGACCCGCCGACGATGCACCCTTTGCCGATCACATCGTGAATCTACGACGAGCAATGCAGCTAGCGGCAGATCACCAGTGCGATCTGCATTGGCGATCATGGGCAGGGTTCAAAACAAAAGACGACCTCTCAAAACTTTTCGCAGAAATCACAGGACGACCTGAAGTTGAATCTTCCGATCTCATACTAGGTATCGACCATATGACGGCACGCCTATCGGCACGCATGATCAGCATGTCGAAGCTCGTGAAGTCAGACGCATGGCTCACCGAGGTATTCGAATCTAGAAACTACGACGCCATTTTCGCTCGCGGCAACGGCAGTCGACCAACTGTTGCGAAGTTCCGATTGCGCTTCAGTTCTTTCATGAAAATATGGGGGCGACGCAACGGCATTGGCTACGGCAGTGCTTGGAAGCCAACTGATCCTTCTTGGAACATGGAACCGGAAATACCACTCGATTCAATCGGATCGTACGTGCGCCAGAACCTCGACACGCAAGGTCGATCTCACGCCAATCTCAAGGCAAGACGCGAAGCTGCGATAAAAGCGGTGAGACAGAAGATCGGCAGAAACACTAAGCTTCGCAAAAAGTTCGATTTCGAACTGTTCCGTGGAACTCACCACATAAAAATGATGGAGAACCACAACTACCTAATCGAGCAATGCACGTTCGGCGAATATCGCGAGTCAATAAACCGAGCTGCCGTTTCGCTCACAGATGGTAGATGGATCGACACGCCTAATGACATTTATTACCTGCTGCTTACACAGCTTGAAGACGCTGCGCACAATAATGACTACTCAGAACTCCGCTCGCAAATCATCGACGCCAAAGAACAATTCTCTGAAGACTCGAAGCTAACTCCCCTGCCGTTCATCGGAGCCAAACTTCCTGACGTAGCGAACAATGATGAAGAAGATCCTTTGCGCGGCATAAGTGAAGATGGCCAGCTACTTCATGGAGAACCGTCGTCAGCAGGATCGTTCACAGGTGTCGCTCGGGTGGTAATCACGAGGTCATCAACACCGCCCGATATTCGAAAAGACGAGATTCTCGTCACTGAAAACACAGGACCTGACTGGGTGCCGGTATTCCCATTGCTTGGCGGCCTAGTTCTCGACGGTGGAGATAATTTCCAGCATGCGTCATTGATCGCACGAGAATATGGAATCCCATGCGTAATTCAGACTAAAGATGCGACTGCTAAAATCGCCGATGGACAACTGATCAGCCTCGATGGCACAGCCGGAACCGTAACGCTTAACCCGATGGTTTAGCTACGCGACCACGTCGTTTCGCCACCGGTGTCGGTAATCGTTATCCCTGCATCATCGAGTTTATCTCGAACAGCGTCCGCATCGCCCCATCGTTTTTTGGCACGAGCGTCTTTGCGTTCCTGGACTAGTGCTTCCACTTCGCCATCCCGCAAGCCGTGAGCCTTCTTCGGCGGAGCTGCGAGCGTCATGCCAAGCACGCCAGTCAACTCTCGTACCAACGTTGCGGCGGCGGCAACGCCGTTTCCGTCGCTGCGAGTTCGGTTCATCTTTCGGCAAAGATCGAAAATTGCTGCCAATGCCTGGGGTGTATTCAGATCGTCGTCCATAGCTTCCATGAAACGTCGTTTGAAAGGTGAAGGATCTAGAGATTTCTCCGAAACCACAGGTTCAGCCTCAACCGCCTGTCGAATCCTGCGCATTGAACGTTCGGCATCACTGATCAGCTTCTTATCCAAAAGGGGATTCGTACGGTAGTGGCTTTGCAAAATCCAAAGGCGTATAGCGTCTGAACTGAACTCTTCCAGAGCTGACTTCACATTGAACGCGTTGCCCAGCGACTTACTCATTTCCTGACCATCTGCGATTCGCAGCATTCCATTGTGCATCCACACACCAGAGAACGGAGTTTTTCCTGAAGCAGCCTCGCTCTGTGCAATCTC
>Ga0308019_10001834_pt1 | contig 12482 bp, 9 predicted proteins | sample Neamet284_FD_203135 | JGI IMG/M metagenome (GOLD analysis project Ga0308019, IMG submission 203135) | Marine microbial communities from water near the shore, Antarctic Ocean - #284 | ecosystem: Environmental > Aquatic > Marine > Unclassified | place: Southern Ocean | collected 2014-10-01 | reverse complement strand
TAAGTTTTGATATACTGTTGATATTCCTAGGTCAATTGCTTGACGGGGACTTTTTAATATAATGAGTTTATTATTTAACTGATATTCTCCTTGGTCAGGTTGAAAAACACCAGATATAATATTTACTAGACTTGATTTACCAGCACCATTATCACCAAGAATACAGTGGATTTTTCCGGACTCAGTTGAGATCGATACATCATTAAGTGCTGTTATATTTCCAAATGATTTGTAAATATTCTTTAAATGTAAGTGATTATTATCTACTTGCATATTTTTTCCTAAATGCCCCGTTAACTAATACAGCTGAGACTAGCATTAGACCCATGAAAACTTGAAACCAGTCGGCATCAGCTCCAGAAAAAATAATTCCCTGTTTCACTATACCAAATATCAGGGCTCCGATCATTGCTCCAATGATTGAGCCATATCCTCCGGTAAGAAGTGTTCCACCAATGACAGTAGCGATAATAGCAATGAACTCTTTTTGCTCACCTCTTAATACGTCCGCTCCTCCGAAGGTGGTCACCTGTATGATTGCTACAAACCACGCACAAAAAGCAGTCAACATAAATAGGGATATCTTTACTTTTGAAACGGGGACACCCATTAACTTCGCACTTTCTTGTGAAGCTCCTGATGCAAAAATCCAGTTTCCGATTTGAGTTTTCTTTAATAAGAAATATCCAAGTATCCCCAAAATAAACCACCAGAGTATAGATATAGGGAATTTGGTTTCGGATATGGTTAAACTGTTACTAAATATAGACGACATAATATCATAACCCGCCGTTGATTTAATACCTCCCATTTGTGTTCTGCCAGTTATCATTTTTGAGACCGCTATGGTTATACCCCTAACAATGAAAAGAGAGCCAAGTGTAATAATAAAAGAAGGAAGACCACTTTTAACAACTAATAAACCATTTAAGTATCCAATTAATAAAACAACTGCAAGGGTAATTAAAGCGGAAAAGGGCATACTAATACCTGCTACAACAGTTAAAAGAGTTACAGACATACTCGAGAGTCCTATCATAGAACCAATCGATAAATCAAACTCTCCGCTAATCATAAGGAGTGCGACACCAATAGCAAGAATTCCAATCTCAGAGGATACCTGGAGATAAGACTTTACACCTTGCGTAGAAAGAAAACTACTCTTAGCAAATATTGCAAAAAAAAGCCAAACAAAAGCTAGCCCAAAGAGAGCACCCGTTTCAGGTCTAGAAAATAGTTTTTTTATGTTGATTACCGAGAACCTTTTTTACTTAATGATAAAATTTCACTGGCATTGTCTTTATTTATAATACTAGGTCCGGTTTCTAGTTTTTTATATGCAGGCTTGTTTTTATTTGTAATATAGAGATTCATCAAAATAACCGGAAGGTACCCTTGCAAGTATTGTTGCTGATCCAATGCAAATATTATTTCATCATTTAAAATTCCTTCAATGATTTCTGGTGTAAAATCAAATGTTGCTAGTTTTATATCCCTCTTTAATTTTATCTCTTTTAAAAGTCGCATAATTGGTATTGCACCAAGGGGACCTAAGGTTAGTATTGCATCTGTATTTGGAGCAGTAGATAAATATGCCCTTACCATTTCCATCGTCTGAGAAGGGTCAGAAGCATCAATAGGAAGTATTGTAATGTTTATATTCTTTTTAGTTAGTACTTCTCTAAAACCACGTTCTCTTTGGTCTAGACTAATATTTCCAATTTCATGATTAATGCAGAGTATGTCATTGACATTATATTTCAACATTTCTTCTGCCGCTCGTTGTCCTGCTTCATATTCACTTTGCCCTACATAAGTAAGAATGTCAATCTCTTTTGCAATATCGCTTCCAGAATTAATTACAATGATAGGGATATCTTTTTTAGAAATTGATTTTAGACTCTCTTTTAGTGCTTCTATATCAGGAACCGAAACAATTACCCCATCCGGTTCTGTAGCAATTACAGCATCTATTATTCTGGACATAGCAATCATATCAAAATTTTGAGGTGATTGATAGCTTAGTCTAATACCTAATTCCCTAGCGGCATCTTTGGCACCATTTCGAACTACACTCCAAAAAGGATCAGTCGCCTGGCCATGCGTGACCATACTGATAACTATATCCTTTTTTATAGTTTGATTATTCTCTGAACAACTTGACATAATTAATAAAAGGAGAATGTTTATGTATTTTAATATGTTTTTTAACATCATTATTAAGAACCTATAGGTTCACTAGTAAATTTTTTTGTAAAGAGAGTTTAGCTGCTAATCCAGCTTTTAGTGAATGGAGGCCATCATCTACATTTGCATAATCAACATCCTGTCCTCGTATAGAGCTAATGAAATTTAGGATCTCTTGTTCGTAAGCCTCTTTATACCTGTCTATGAAAAAGTCTTGAGGGTTTGCAGATGTAAAACCTTCTTTTGTTCCTTTTTGGACCCCATGCAAAAGCCTATTTTCGACTTTTAGTGTTCCCCTAGATCCTAAGACTTCTATTCGCTGATCATAGCCATAAACTGCTTGCCTAGAATTATTAATGGTTACAAGAACGCCGTTTTTGAGAGTCATGTTTATTATTGCAGTATCAATATCACCAGCCTCTTTAATCTCAGGATTGATAAAACATCCACCTTTTGCATACAAGCTAGATATCTCTGAATCAGCCAAGTACTTTGCCATATCAAAATCATGGATAGTCATATCTAAAAATAACCCCCCAGATTTTTTTATATAACTAATCGGAGGAGGAGAGGGGTCTCTTGAGGTAATCTTTATGGTATGGGTTTTTCCTATTTCACCTTTAGAAACTAATTGCTTAAGATTGTAAAAGTCAGGATCAAATCTTCGATTAAAGCCAACATGAAGGTTTAAATTTTTCTCTTTAATTAACCTCTTTATTCGCATTATTTCATCCACCGATAATCCTAGGGGTTTTTCGCAAAATATATTTTTTGTCTTTTTTGAAGCTTCTTGTATATGTTCAATATGATAGTCTGATGGTGAGCAAATAATAACGCCATCAATATCATCAATTTCAAGTAAGCTACTCATCTTTTTAGATTTTTTTAAACCCAAGTAATCTGAACTGGTAGTCTCATCTATTAACGGGTCAATAATTATTTTCAAATTAGTATTTTCAGAAGAGAGAGCATTGGTTGAGTGAATTTTTCCAATCCTACCATATCCAATCACGGCTAGATTAACAGGCATCATATCTTTACCTTCTGAGGTTGCTTCGTATCTATTGATTGATTTCCAGCGATTGCTGATCTCATTGCAAGTAGGATATTATATGGTCCGACACTAGGGGCTGTTTTGGAGGAAATGCAGTCAAAGAAATGTTCAAATTGTTTAATGTATGATTGTTTATACCTTTCTATAAAAGAGTTATCAATTTTTGAACTTTTAGTTTCTGTTTCTCCACTGAAAAGCAGGAGGTTCTCTTTTTGATTCTCTACTAATAGAGATCCCTTAGAGCCAAAAACTTCAACTCTTTGATCATATCCATAGTTTGTTTGTCTAGAGCTATCTATTGAGCAAAGTATACCATTGTCGAGCTCTACTGTAATTAAAACATTATCTATGTCATTTATATCCTCGAGTCTAGGCTCTATAAATACTCCTCCATTAACATAAATTTCTTTTATCTTTTTACCGCTTAGAAAGCCAATCATATCAAAATCATGAATACATAAATCCAGAAGCATACCACCTGATGATTTTAAAAATTTATAGCTAGGGGGTTTTGAGTCGTGATTTGTTATGTGAATCATTTGAATATCACCAACAATGCCTTTATCTATCTTTTCTTTCATTAACATAAAGTCTCTGTCAAACCGTCGGTTGAGCCCAACCTGTATTGAAACTTTCTCTTTTTTTCCTACATTAATAATATCGTTTAATTCTTGTTCAGAGAAGGAGAGAGGCTTCTCACAAAATATATGCTTTTTATGTTTAGCGCATTTTTTAATTGTTTCATAGTGAGTTGGAGTGGGAGAACAAATAATGACTGCATTAATTGTTTCATCTAATAGCATTTCATCTAGGTCTAAGTGTAATTTTTCTTGGTCTTGGAATAGGCCTAGAATATTATCACTAAGCATCGGGTCAATTAATCCTTTTATGGCGACCGTTGGAAAATGTTGAACGATATTTTTTAGGTGCATCTCCCCAATGCGGCCAACTCCTATTATTCCGATATTTATTTTTTCTGTAATCACTATTGTATTTTTTTTACGGAGGTTCGTTCAATTAAAGAAGAGGTTAACATAATATTCTTAATATTGGATTTTTTATTTTCCATTCTAGAAAGAATGAGCTTCATGCTCTCTGTGCCCATCTCGTATATAGGTTGGTGCATTGTCGTTAGTGATATTGTGGTGAAAGGCATGTTATCATATCCAACAATTGAAAAATCTTTGGGAATAGAAAGGCCTAGACTTTTTGCTGTCGAGTAAAAAAGTAGGGCTATTCTGTCGTGACCAGCATAGACAGCAGTAAACCTATCTTTTTGTTTCATAATCTTATGAACATGTTTTAGGTATCTGTTAATATTGAATGGTCTCTTTATTCTTATAGTTATTTTATTGTCTTGTTCTATTCCTAAATCTTTTAATTTTGATCTGAAGCCATCGTACCTAAGTCGTTCTGTACTAAAAAGCTTATTACTAAGGAATGCAATTTTTGTATGACCTTTATCAACAAGGTGTTGAGTTAATAGCCTAGAGCCTTCAAAATTATTTGTTGTTACGAAGTCTAATTTAGAGTCTGGTATACCGCGATCAGCTAAGACAACTGGAATATTCTTCTGCTTAAGCTTGTTAATGATTTGGAGGTTCTGATCATCAGTTGCTGCAACAGGAATATAAATGACACCGCTAACTGAGAGTTGGATTAATCGTTCAATATGATAGCTGGCTTGACTGAGAAGATCGTCGGTATTGCAGAGAATTAGACTAATGTTATTTTTAGTTGCTTCGTCTTCTGCGCCACGAGCTAGAATTGAGGCATACCCAGCTCTTATATCTGGAACCAAAATACCAACCGTAGGCATATTCTCATTAGCCTTTAAAAGTTTTCGAACAAAAGAGCCAACTCTTTTTTTCCTAATTATATAGCCATTATCTTCTAGGTTTTTTAAAGCTTGTCGTACAGTAGCTCTTGATAAGCCACTAAGGTTGACAAGTTCATTTTCTGTTGGAATTTTTTCGTTTGGAGTGTAGAAGCCCTGATCAATCCTGTCTTGTAGCCAAGTTTGGAATTGTAAATACTTCGGTATGGGACTCTTACTATCTATATCCATGTTATATTTCTTTAATTGTACGTACAATTATACTGACTGATTCCGTTTGTATTCAAGCCCAAAATTATTATTATTTTCCTACTTGCAATTATTAAATGATTGGGATTATAATTGTACGTACAATTATTACAATCAATCAAACAAAGTATTAATAGCCATTTAATAAGGAGTATTATTATGAGTATAAGGTTAATGTTTAGAATTGTTGCATTTTTTTATTTAAGCCAAAATTTATTTTCGGCAAATGTAAAAGGTAAGGTTTCCGATGGGTCATCGGGAAATTTCTTGCCAGGGGCAAACGTATTTTTATCAGAGACTAACTATGGTTCTTCTTCGGATAGAGCTGGTAACTTCTCTATTGAGAATGTTCCCGCAGGAGACTATGTCCTGAAGGTTACCTATGTCGGTTATGCCGATTTCTCTGTTGATGTCACTCTTGGTGATGAGTCGCTTACTCAAGATATCAGTCTCGGAGTGGATTACGTGGCGATGGGTGCTGTTAATGTTAATGGACTTTCACAAGGGCAGGCCAAAGCATTGAGTCAGCAACGTAGCGCTGGAAACATTAAAAATATTGTTTCTAAAGATCAAATGGAAAAATTTCCAGATCAGAATGTTGCAGATGTTCTACAAAGACTTCCTGGTGTCGCTCTAGAAAGTGACCATGGTGAAGGTCGTTACGTCCAAATTAGAGGTGCTGAGGCTTCACTAAATACTACTACCATTAATGGTATTAAGGTTCCTTCTCCTGAAGATGTTAGAAAAATATCATTAGATATTATACCAAGTTATTCCCTTGGAGGTGTTGAAGTCACAAAGGCTATCACTCCAGATATGGATGCAGATGCTATTGGTGGGCATGTAAATTTAATAACAAAGAACGCTTTCGATTATGATGGTCAGTTTATGGAAGCTAAAGTTGCAGGCGGGCACAGACCCCTATATGGTAAGAACGGTAATATGGCCGCTTTCACATATGGGAATCAGTTTATGGGTGGTAGACTTGGTCTGATTGTTTCTGCGAGCCATGAGTTTAATGACATGAAAACAGATAACATTGAACTTGAATGGGACGATAAATATGAGTACGTATCAGAGGTAGTCGATACTCCAGAAGATGAAGAAAATGACGCTACATATGTCGTTGAAGAAGCAGATGGTGATATTCTAACAGATATGCAGCTTAAAAACTATGCCTTAAGTAGACAGAGGACGGGGATTACTGCTAATCTAGATTATAAACTAAGTGAGAAATCAAACCTTCATTTAAATATTCTTACAAACACATACACAGATACAGAGAATAGAAACAGATTAAGGTACCGATTTGATAAATCTGTAGATGAAGAAGAGGCTGGGTCTGGGTACGATCCAGTGGATGGAATGAGTGTTGTAAAAGCAAGAATAGGCAGAGAGCTAAAAAGTAGGTCTTCCATTTCAAAAATTAATAGTTATTCGTTTGGAGGAGATCACGCTCTTGGAAAATTAGACATAGACTGGTCACTGACGACTGCTTACTCAGAGGAATTAAGAGACCCGTCTTTAAATGCTGAGTTTGTTGCGAAAGATGTTGACTATAGCTATAATTTAAAGGATAGGAATCACCCTGTGTTATCCGATTTTATGCAGGATGGAGTAGTATTTGACCAGCATGATCTTACGAAATATGAACTGGATGAAATTGAGATAGAAGGCGACTACATACCGAGTAAAAAAAGCCCTAATGGGAACCTAGTCTCTGGAGAAGATCAGGTAGCAGCCTTAAATCTTGCTATCCCTCTTTCTTTAGGCAATGCAAATGGTGAGTTTAAATTTGGTACTAAATTATCAACTAAAGAGAAAAAGTCAGATAAGTCTGGTGGCGAAGTTTGGGGATGGGATGGAGATGCTGATATCCTTATGGACGCATTTCAGATGAATATCGAAGGTGCAGAGTACATGGGTGGAAACTATGTGCATACGCTAGGTATAGACGTAGACAAAGTTCGTGATCACATGAAAGCCAATCAGTCTTCTTATGAAATTCTTCCTATCTATGAAGACGCTATCCTTGAGACATGGGATGCGACTGAAGATGTATCTGCGTTTTACGGAATGTTTGATATGAAGATGGGTAAGTTGAACTTTATTGGTGGTGCGAGAATGGAAAAGACAGCTATTTCTTACAACGCTAATTCCGGAGATGTTTCTGCGGCTGAAGATGAAGAACTTGGTCTTGATGAATCTATTGCAACTTTTTTTGAAAAAATAAATAAAAAGAAAGATTATACAGATGTGCTACCGATGTTTCACGCTCGCTATGCTGTTAATGATAGAGCCTTGGTTCGTGCTGCTTTTACAAATACAATCTCTAGAGCAGATTTTGCTGCTTTAGTACCATTCGTTAATAATGATGGTGGTGAGGCAGAGGCAGGTAATCCTGATCTTGAGTCAGCTCACTCTCAGAATATTGATCTGATGTTTGAGTATTACCCTAAAGGGTTAGGTATATTCTCTCTTGGATACTTCAGTAAGTCAATTGATAATTATATCTACACCTCAGTACAGAAAGATGTTCAGATCGGTGGAACTGGGACAATATATGATGAACTTGTTATGCCTGTTAACGGAAAAAAAGCGACTCTAAGTGGTTGGGAGATGAACGTTCAAAAGAATCTAGACTTTCTTCCAGGACCTTTAAGTAGTCTTTCCTTGTACTTTAACTTTACTTCTACTTCTTCAGAGGCAGATTACGGTGAAGAACGAGAAAAGACAACCTTTCCTGGTCAGGCTGCAAAAACAGGTAACCTAAGTCTGGCGTTTGAAACGAGTAAATTGACAGCTAGGTTTTCTCAGTCTATTGCGGACAAGTATATCACTGAAATTGGTGGAGATAAAACGGAGGATATCTTCTATAAGCCAGCAAATCGTTTAGACCTTTCTCTAAGCTATAACCTTGGTAGTAAGATGACTCTATTTGCCGATTTCTTAAACCTTACAGATGTTCCTCACATATATTATATGGGTAATACCGATAATCCAATTGAGAAAGAGGTCTATGGGTCAACTATAAAAGTTGGAACAAGCTACAGATTCTAGTTTTTTTATATAATATTAACAAAAAAGGCCTCATTCGAGGCCTTTTTTGTTTTAGACCATTACTCTAATATTTTTCTTAATAATGTACGTACATTTAGTGGTATTTCTTTTTTTATCAAGTATTTATGTTAGGAAGTAATTATGCAATTATATTATAATTGTACGTACAATTAACTATATTTTTAAAGAGGTCACAATGCTATCAAAATATTCATTCTATAAAACATTTATTTTTTTAATTTTAGTTTCTTTTTTCAGTGCATGCTCTTCTGAAAAAATAATTCTCCGTGTTGTAAATGGATACGTTTCCGCGGTGATAGAAACCGATCCTACTCCAGCGGCAGATGATACCGCAGATGACCCATGTGTTTGGATTCACCCAACTGATCCGTCATTATCCTTAATAATAGGAACGGATAAAGATGAGAGATCAGCCGGTCTCCGTGTCTATGACTTGGATGGTCGCCAGGTTTCTGAAACAGAAGTAGAGAAGGCAAACAACGTTGACATAAGATACGGAATGAGCGTAAGTGGTTCGGTTATAGATGTTGTTACTGCAGGTCTTAGAAACTCTAACTCGCTAGGGATATATAAAATGAACCCAGAGAGTCGTAGCCTTGAGAATATTTCATCAAGAACAATAGCGCTTGGACTAGAGGCCTATGGTTCGTGTATGTATAAAAGCCCGAAAGGAGTTTTCTATGCAATTATTAATGATAAAGAAGGAAATGTTGAGCAGTATGAGTTGTTTGATGCTGGAAATAATAAGGTTGATGCTAAATTAGTTAGGACGCTCAAACTGAAGGGGCAGCTCGAGGGTTGCGTAGCTGATGATATAAAAGAAATTCTCTACATTGGTGAAGAAGAGTATGGTATTTGGAAATTTGATGCGAACCCCGGTGGTTCTTCAAAGGCCACATTGGTTGATACTGTTGGCCCAAATCTATACGCAGATGTAGAAGGGTTGACAATCTATTACAGCGGCGAGGATACGGGATATTTAATTGCATCTAGCCAAGGCGATAATAGCTATGCCATCTATGAAAGAGAGGGCGACAATAAATTTATTGGTAGGTTCGCGATTGCCGATGATGGTGTCATCGATGAAACAAGTGGTACAGATGGGATTGATGTCTGTAACATGAACCTTGGAGGAAAGTTTAGTAGTGGTATTTTCGTTGTACAAGATGGAACAAATTTTAATAATAGTACTAGCTCCAATGACAATACAAATTACAAAGCTGTTCCTTGGTCAGATATCACAAAAGTATTTACACCTAGACTAGATATGAATACTAAATATAATGTTCGTAAATAAAATCATACGGTATCTTTTATAATGAGACTGACAATGGCCCAGGCACTAGTTCGCTATCTAGCAAGTCAATTTATCGAGCGAGATGGTTCTGAAAATCAGTTTATATCTGGTATGTGGGGCATCTTTGGACATGGCAATGTTGCTGGTTTGGGTGAAGCTTTGGAACAAAACAAAGATCTGAAACATTACCTTCCAAGAAATGAGCAGGCGATGGTTCACGCAGCGGTCGCATACGCTAAACAAAATAAACGGTTAAAAACTTTTGCGTGTACTAGTTCAGTCGGTCCAGGTGCAACGAATATGATAACAGCAGCAGCCGGAGCAACGATTAACAGATTACCGGTGCTCTTGCTACCGGGAGATACGTTTAGTAGGCGTAATGTTGGCCCAGTGTTGCAACAACTTGAAGATTCAAGCTCACAGGATATATCAGTCAATGATAGTTTTAAACCTGTCAGCGTTTACTGGGATAGAATTAACAGACCAGAGCAAATTATTACCTCACTACCGGAGGCTATGAGAGTTCTGACGGATCCTATCTCCACAGGGGCAGTCACCCTATCTATTCCTCAAGATGTTCAGGCAGAGGCATATGAATATCCCGAACATTTTTTTTCTAAAAAAATTTGGACCGTCCCTAGAAATATTCCCACACCTCAATCGCTAGAAAAAGCGGTAGAACTTATTAAAGCTTCCTCGTGTCCGTTTGTCATTGCTGGAGGTGGTGTTATATACTCCGATGCAGAGGATGAATTGTTAAGGTTCTGCAGTGATACTGGCATAGCTGTTGGTGAAACTCAAGCAGGTAAAGGCGCAATTCCGTGGGATAATGACCAATGCTTAGGCGCTGTAGGAGTAACGGGAACGAGTGCGGCAAATACAATCGCTCGTGATACTGATCTTGTTATATGTGTAGGCACAAGACTCGCAGATTTTACAACAGCATCAAAGACGCTCTTTAAAAATCCGGATGTAACTTTTATTGGGATTAATGTATCTTCTTTTGATGCCTACAAACACTCTGCTCTTCCAATTGTGGGAGATGCAAAAGTATGTCTAGATCAATTAAATATTCGACTTAAAGGAGTTGGCTATCATGTTGATGAAAAATATAACAATACTGTCAAACATCTGAAAATAAAATGGGATAAAGAGGTAGACAGAATATTTAATTTTAACAATGAGCCCGCTGTCAGTCAGGGAGAGGTTGTGGGCTTACTATCTGACTTTATGAATGATGACGATACCGTTATCTGTGCAGCAGGGAGTCTTCCTGGTGACATGCATAAGCTATGGAGAACCAGTAATGGAGATCAATACCATATGGACTATGGATACTCATGCATGGGCTATGAGATTGCTGGTGGACTGGGTATACGTTTTGCAAAAAAAACTGGCGAAGTTCTGGTCATGGTTGGTGATGGATCATACCTGATGATGAACTCTGAGATTGTCACTGCGGTTCAAGAAGATCAAAAGCTTATTATTATTTTGGTCAATAATGATGGGTTTGGTAGTATCAACAGCTTATCCCTAAGTCTAGGTAGCAAAGGTTTTGGAAATCAATACAGATACAGAGAAAAAAAAACGGGAGACTACACAGGTGATAAACTGCCGGTTGATTATGCAGGGCACGCTAAATCAATGGGTATTAAATCAGAAAAAGTAAGTACAAAAAAAGGGTTGAGTGATGCGCTTCATGTTGCAAGAAAAAGTATGGAATCTACATTGATTGAAGTTTTAGTCGACCCTAGTGTCAAGGTCCCGGGGTATGAAGCATGGTGGGATGTTCCTGTAGCGGAGATCTCTTCATCTGATAAAGTATCTAGTGTCAGACTAAAATATGATGAGCAATTAAAAAAAGAGAGAAACTTCTAACGTGGTAAATAGAAAAGTGAAATTTGGAATTGCTCCGATTAATTGGAGCAACGACGACATGCCTGAACTTGGAGGTAATTATACCTTAGACACAATACTATCAGAGATGTCAGAGGCTGGGTATTCTGGTACTGAATTAGGAAATAAATTCCCAAAAGAAGCTCACAAAATAAGAAAAGTATTAAACGACTTTAAATTAGAACTTGCTTCGTCATGGCACTCTACATTTTTTTTAACGAATAAAATTGATAATGAATTAGAAAAGTTAAAGAAAAAGGCTTCGCTTTTAATCGATGCGGGAGCAAAGGTGATTAATATAGCAGAATGCTCTAAATCTGTTCATGGTGAGATGAGAAGTCCTCTATCAACAAAACCAACTTGTAACGATGAAGACTGGAATAGATTGACATCTTCGTTGAATAAAGCAGGTGAAATTTGTAACGCTGCTGGTCTAGATTTATCATATCATCACCATATGGGTACATATGTACAATCAGAAGAGGAAATAAATAGTTTGCTATCTGGAACAGAACCAGATCTTGTGAATTTGTGTGCGGACACGGGACATTTATACTTTGCTGGAATAGACCCAATTAAATTTTATAAAAATAACATGAATCGTATTAAACATATTCATTTTAAAGACTTGAGATATGATGTCTTTAAAAACATTGATTTTAATAAAGACTCATTTTTACAATGCGTTCTTGATGGTGCATTTACTGTACCAGGCGACGGTTGCATAGATTTTTTGAAAATCAGTAAAATAATTATTGACTCAAACTATGAAGGGTGGATTATTATTGAAGCAGAGCAAGATCCGGAGATTGCGAATCCGTTAGAATATGCAATCAGATCAAAAGATTATTTAAACACAATTTGGAGTAAATAGAATGGAA
>Ga0308019_10001831_pt1 | contig 12488 bp, 8 predicted proteins | sample Neamet284_FD_203135 | JGI IMG/M metagenome (GOLD analysis project Ga0308019, IMG submission 203135) | Marine microbial communities from water near the shore, Antarctic Ocean - #284 | ecosystem: Environmental > Aquatic > Marine > Unclassified | place: Southern Ocean | collected 2014-10-01 | reverse complement strand
TTGGTGGTGGAATGGTTATTAAAGGATGGGATGAAGGTATCGCTCAAATGAAAGTGGGTGGTAAAGCAACACTTATTATTCCTTTCCAATTAGCATACGGAGATAGAGGTTATCCGCCTGTAATTCCCGCTAAAGCTACTTTAGAATTTGATGTTGAATTGGTTAATGTAAAGTAATTCGCATTTCTATTTATATAAAGCCTCGCAATTGCGGGGCTTTTTTTTGTAGAATAAATAGGTAATTCCCAGCTTGTAGGTTTTGTTTTTTTTAGGCATCCATTCAGTGTGCTATCACTATATATACTTTGTCCACTTCAAATTCTAATCTTTTGAGAAGCTAGCTATCATTTATTTTATATATATCAACTTAGTACTTAATATTAAAAATCAGTTAATTTTGTCTCTTAGGCTATTTTCAACTCAAACAGCTCACATTAATATTTCCTCATTAAACAATGCGTGCATTGTTTATATTTTTGTATACTTGTGCATCTTAACAAAATGTATGCAATGAATATGAAAGGAGGCGCTTTTATTTACCAAACCACATCTGCGAAAGATGTTTTTGTACCAGAAGACTTTAACGAAGAGCAAATAATGATCAAAGACATGATCATTGATTTTGTTCAACAAGAAGTACATCCCAATTTAGATAAGTTAGATTCTATGACAGATAAAACTTTAATGCCTACGGTATTAAAGAAAGCTGGCGACTTGGGTATGTTAGGAGTTAATATTTCTGAGGAATTAGGAGGTATGGACTTAGATATGGTTACAACACTAATATTTGGTGAAACTACGGCTCACGGACATGCATTTGCTACTGCTATAGGAGCACATACTTCTATAGGTTCTTTACCAATTGTATATTACGGTACAGATGCTCAAAAAGAGCAATACCTTCCTGGTTTAGCAAATGGAGAGCTAATAGCTTCTTATTGCTTAACAGAACCGGATGCTGGGTCTGATGCCAATTCAGGGAAGACCAAAGCGATTTTAAATGATGCAGGTACGCACTATAGTATAAACGGTCAGAAAATGTGGATCACCAATGGTGGATTCGCAGAGTTATTTATTGTTTTTGCTAAGATTGATGACGATAAAAACCTTTCTGCATTTATTGTAGAAAAAGCTTTCGGCGGTATTACTTTAGGAGAGGAAGAACGTAAAATGGGAATCAAAGGTTCTTCTACGATACAAGTATTCTTTAACGACTGTATGGTTCCAAAAGAAAACCTTTTAGGAGCGCGTCAAGGTGGATTTAAAATTGCCTTAAACATTCTTAACTCTGGTAGAGTTAAGATTGGAGCAAGTGCCGTAGGAGGTTCAAAAGTAGCAATTTCTACTTCTGTGCGTTATGCAAACGAACGTAAACAATTTGGAAAATCTATTTCAGAATTCGGTGCTATTCAGCACAAGTTAGGAGATATGGCTATTAAAGCTTTCGCTACCGAATCTGCTACTTATAGAATTGGAAATCTAATTGACAAGAAATACCAAGAATTAAAAGCTGCTGGAGCTTCTCAAAATGAAGCTAAAGTAAATGCCATTCGCGAATACGCTATAGAATGTTCTATTGCTAAGGTATATGGCTCAGACGTTCTTTGTTATGTAACCGACGAAGCAATACAAATTCACGGAGGCATGGGTTATGCCATGGAAACTGGTGTAGAGCGTGGTTATAGAGATGCTCGTATTACTAAAATTTACGAAGGAACCAATGAGGTAAATCGATTGTTAATTGTAGGTGAGCTAATGAAAAGAGCTTTCCAAACAAAAGAAATTGCCGTTTTACCAGCTATGAAAAAAGCACCTGTAAAGGCAGCTACTTCATTGCTTAGCTTCGGAGCTTCAACATTAGATAAACGTATCGAAAACTTAAAGCAACTTTTCTTATTGCTTACAGGTTCTGCAGGAAATAAATTAAAGAAAGACCTTGTAGATCAACAAGAGATGGTGATGAATCTTTCGGATATACTTACCGAGATATTTGTGCTGGAATCGACTTTCTTAAGAGCACAAAAAGCCAAAGCAAATAATCATGCTAAAGCAGAATTGTTTGGGAAAATTGCAGAAGTACAAGCTTTCGATGCATCTGAAAAAGTACATACAGCCGCAAAAGAAGTTATAAATGCATATACTTCGGGACTAGAAAATAAGATGATGAAGAAATTCCTCAACAGCTTAGTACCCGATTATACTATAAACACAAAAGAATACAGAAGAGAAGTAGCACAGAGTTTAATAGCCGAAAATGGCTATTCACTTAGTTAGACTCTTCAATTTCTTTTAGCATTTTATCGAGTGTTTTAGAAGTAGATTTAGGTACAGAATTAATTACTTCGTAAAAGTGTTTCACTTTTATAGGATCTAAATCGCCTAACATAGCATTGTTTAATCGGAATACGGACTTTATGGAAACTTTGCGTTTTTCATGTCCTTTTTCGGTTAGTTTAACCAAAACCTTACGCTTATCACGAGCATCGGGTACACGTTCCACCAAGCCATCAGTCTCCATAGACTTTAAAAGGCGCGACAAGCTGTTAGGCTCCATTCCCATACGAGGAGCAATCTTTGTTACCGGAGTACCTTCTTCCTCGTAAATAGCTATTAAAGTAAAACCTACAGATAAGGTTATATTGTGCGCTGTAGCAACTTGGTTAAACATGCGAGACATCTCGAACCATGCAGAGCGTACTTTGTGAACAATTATCTGTTCGGCGTAAATTTCGTAATCATCAGTCATGCGGCTAAAATACAATGCATGGTTATATAAAAAAGAATAAAACTAGATTATTTTAAGATGAATAAAAAAAACATAGTTTTTATTGATGGTTGTAGAACACCATTTTTAAAGTCAGGGACCGATTACTTAAACCTGATGTCTTACGAATTAGGGCAATTTGCCATTAAAGGATTGATCCAAAAAACGGGTTTAGATCCGAAGCAGGTAGATCAAGTAATTATGGGTACTGTAATTTCTAATGTACAAACTTCTAATGTAGCTAGAGAAGCTGCTTTAGGTGCAGGAATAACAAACACAGCTCATTGTCAAACGGTAACTCAAGCTTGTATTTCTGCCAACAGAGCTATCTGTAATGGAATAAACGAAATATTGGTTGGTAATGCAGAGGTTGTTATCGCAGGTGGTGTAGAGAACACATCCGATACACCTATTGGATTTCCTAAAAAGATGCGTAATAAATTATTTGGTGCGCAAAAATTAAGAGGCTTAGGCGATACATTAAAATTTGTTTTCTCTTTGCGTCCTTCAGATTTTATTCCTGTTCGTCCTGCAGTAGCAGAATACATGACTGGTAGAACTATGGGGCAAGATTGTGATATTATGGCTGCTCGTTATGAGATTCCTAGAGTAGAACAAGATGATTTTGCTTACCGTTCGCATCAGCTTGCTGGAAAAGCACAAGAGGCTGGATATCTTGCAGAAGAAATGTGTGAAGTTACTATTTCGCCTAAATTTAAAGCGATTAACATTGACAACGGTGTTCGACCAACAGCGAAAAGAGAAAAGCTTGCTAAATTACGTCCTGCATTCGATAAGAAACACGGTACGCTAACGGCTGCTAATTCTTCTTTCTTAACCGATGGGGGAGCTGCTTCCTTAATCATGACCGAAGACAAAGCCAAAGAGCTAGGTTTGACTCCAAAATCTAGAATTGTTGAGTATGTATTTACAGGACAAGATGTAGAAGACGAGTTGCTTTTAGGTCCTGCTTATGCGATTTCTCAAGTTTTAGAAAAAGCAGGTTTAACTTTAGATCAAATGGACGTTATAGAATTACACGAGGCTTTCGCAGGGCAAGTGCTAACCAATATTAAATGCTTGGCATCTGATGATTTTGCAAAAGAGAAATTGGGTAGAGATAAAGCAGTAGGTATAGTAGACAATTCTAAATTGAATAACTGGGGAGGTTCACTTTCTATAGGTCATCCTTTTGGAGCTACCGGTTCTCGATTGATTACTACTGCCTCAAACAGATTACTTAAAGAAGGTGGTAAATACGCTATTCTTGCCGCTTGTGCCGCAGGGGCACATGGTCATGCTATGATAATTGAAAAATACGAAGCCTAAGATGGTAGAGAATTATATAAAAAGAGAAGTGAGCAACGGAGTTGCTTTTCTCTATCTAGATCAAAAAGATTCTAAAGTAAATGTAGTTTCTCCAACACTTATAGATGTGTTTGAGCAAATTATAGACGAGATTATTGCGGACGATAAAATCAAAGCAGCCGTTTTTATTTCTGCTAAAAAAGATTTTATTGCAGGTGCAGATATACAATCTTTTAAAGCTGATAAAGTTGGAGATTTCCAACCTATTTCTCGCAAAGGACATGATTTGCTAGCCAAGCTAGAAAACTCATCTAAACCTTTTGTAGCTGCTATTCACGGTACTGCGTATGGTTTAGGGGTTGAGTTACCTTTGGCTTGTGCAGCTCGTGTAGCAACCAATCACCGTAGTACAAAATTTGCTTTACCAGAGGTGAAGTTAGGATTGCTTCCTGGTGGTGGTGGAACACAACGTTTACCACGATTGGTTGGCTTACAAGCCAGTTTAGACATGATGCTTACTGGGAAGAACATATTTGCCGGGAAAGCTAAAAAAATGGGCTTGGTTGATGAGTTGGTTCATCCTTCGAAATTGAAAGTAGCTGCCGAAAAAATGGCTTTGCGTTTGGTTGAAAAACCCTTAAAACGAAAACGTAAAGTTTCGGCCTTAAACAAGTTTCTAGACCATACTTCTGTTGGACGTTCTATTGTTTATAAAGAAGCCCGTAAAAAGGTGTTGCGTCAGACTTTGGGTAATTATCCTGCACCTATAGAAATTTTAAACTGTATTGAAACAGGCTTGAAAAAAGGAACTGCTGCTGGTTACGAAGCCGAGGTTATTAAATTCGAAGAATTGATGATTGGTTCGGTTTCTAAAGAATTGAGAAATCTATTCTTTGCCATGACCGATAAGAAGAAGAATCCTTGGGCACAACATACCGACACTTTACGAACTTTAGGTTTATTAGGTGCTGGATTTATGGGTTCTGGAATTGCAGAAGTCACTTTGAATAAAGGAATTGACATTGCTTTAAAAGATATTAATCCTGAGACTATCCAAACGGCTAAAAAGGCTCTTTGGAAGAGTTTAAGTAAAAAAGTAAAACGTAAATCCTTAACCAAAATTGAAGCAAAGAATGCTATCGCTGCGGTTAAAGGACAATTAGATTATACCGATTTCGATAAGGTAGATGTTTTGGTAGAAGCTGTATTTGAGGATATGGGAATGAAGCAAAAAATCCTTGCAGAGGTAGAAAAATACACCAAAGAGGATTTCATCTTTGCAACCAACACTTCCGCTTTGTCTATTGAGGAAATAGGAAAATTTTCCAAGCATCCAGAAAATGTAATTGGATTGCATTATTTTTCACCCGTGTCTAAAATGCCTTTACTAGAAATTGTAAAAACTCCGCATACTTCCGAGAGAGCAATTGCTACTTGTTACGACCTAGGTTTAAAACAAGGCAAAACTAATATTGTGGTAAACAATGGTCCTGGATTTTATGTAAATAGAATTTTGGCTCCTTACCTAAACGAGGCAATGTTATTATTGCAAGAAGGTGGCGATATTATAAGCATAGACAAAATCATGAAACAATACGGATTCCCTGTAGGACCTTTTGCGCTTATGGATGAAGTTGGTATTGATGTAGGTGCCCATGTAATGACTGGTGATCTTGCCGAGATGTTCAAAAAACGTAAAGGTGCGATCATGAACGATGGTCTTATCCTGATGAACAAAGCTGGTTTTAAAGGTAGAAAGAATCAGAAAGGATTCTTGGCTTACGATAAGAAGGGAAAGAAAGTTAGAGGTAAAGCAAATACGGCTGCTTATGGTTTCTTCGGAAATCCTGCTAAAACAAAATTTGATGCAGCCGAAGTGCAATTACGTACAACTTTATTAATGGTTTCTGAAGCAGTACTTTGTTTGCAAGATGGAATTATAGAATCTGTACAAGATGGTGACTTAGGCGCTATTTTCGGCTTAGGTTTCCGTCCGTTTACTGGAGGTCCTTTCCGTTATATTGACCAAGTAGGGGCAGCCTTTGTTGTAAAAGAACTCGATAGATTAAGAGCTACTTACGGAGAACGTTTCCAAGCTTGTGATTTATTAAAAGAACATGCTGCTTCTGGGAAGAAGTTTTATTAATGTGAAGTAGTTAGTATTTGGTATCAAGTACTCGGTTTATAGAAAATCCCCTTTCGGTTACGGAAGGGGATTTTTTGTTGAGAGAATTTATTTTTATAAAAACAGACTAAGTTTCTACTAGAATATCCTTTATAGATTGAAGAAATGCTACTGAACTTGCTTCAAGCTTAGAAAAAGCAAAGATCTTTTTGCCTAAGTCTTTTAGGGAAGCTCCAATATGATATACCTCAGTTTGGTCTATAATTAAAAAACGATCGTGCGAGTCCTTGAAAACTTTCGCTCTTATATTGTAATGCTGAGCGTTGGCTTTTTGAATGTCAAGAGCCAATTGTTTACTGATGTTTTTAGTAAGTATAAGCACGTTAACGTTTATTGCTTTTTTAATTAAATGTGTTAATACGGTATCGTCTACATAATTATCGATTACTACAATAGATTTTTTAGCAGAGCGAATGATATCGGAAACAAATTTATAGGCATCGAATATTTGATCTTTGTAAAATACGCCTTGTGTTGGAAGTGAACTCGTAGATATTTGTAAATCAATATTATCTATGCGTTCTGTTAAAGCATGCAAATTATCATCCAGTCTATTCATGCGTTTGTTTAAGGAATACCCTTTTAGTAAGTAGTCTTTTAATATTTTATTTGCCCAGATTCTAAATTGCGTACCTTCTTTAGATTTCACTCTATAGCCTACCGAAATAATTATATCTAGATTGTAGTAGTCAATGTGTCTTTCAACCATTCTACCTCCTTCATTTTGAACTGTCTCAAAATTTGCGACAGTTGCTGTTTTATCTAGTTCGCCTTCAGAAAAAATAGTGTTAATATGCTTTCCAATTGTTTTTACGTCTCTATTGAAAAGAGTGGCGATTTGTCGTCTTGTGAGCCATACAGTCTCGTCTTCAATTCTTACTTCGATTCGATTACTAACTGTATTTGCATTGTATACTATTATTTCATTTTTCATTAATTAGATCTTATTAGTATTAATTATTTTATTTCCTTCTAAATTACACATTTATATTAATGTGTTCCTGTTAATCAAAGAGCTTGTTTTACTACATTAAAATCACCTTCGTAGTTTAACAATTGTATTAAAAACCTTATTTAAATCTAGCATAGTATAATAGCCTATTTTTTAGTATATTTGCACGCAATTATCATCTAAAATTGCACCTACATGGACTTACAATCTACAGATAAATTCATCGGAGAAGGATTAACTTACGACGATGTATTATTGATTCCAGCTTATTCAGATATTCTACCTCGCGATGTGAAGATCACATCGAAATTCTCTAGAAACATTACTTTAAATACACCTATTGTGTCCGCTGCTATGGATACGGTTTCCGAATCTGCTATGGCTATTGCTATTGCACGTGAAGGTGGTATTGCTGTTTTGCATAAAAACATGAGTATTGAGGCACAAGCAAAAGAAGTTCGTTCGGTAAAACGTGCCGAGTCTGGAATGATCTTAGATCCTGTAACGCTATTGCATACTTCTAAGGTTGCAGATGCTAAGAAGATGATGAAGGAATTCCGTATTGGTGGAATACCTGTAGTAGATACTAATGGTAAGCTTATTGGTATTGTTACAAATAGAGATTTACGTTTTATAAAAGACGATACTTTATCTGTAAATGATGTAATGACTAAAGAAGGCTTAATCGTTACTAAAGAAAATACTTCTTTAGCTCAAGCCGAAGACATTCTTCAAAAACATAAAATTGAAAAATTACCTGTAGTAGACGAAAACTATAAATTGGTTGGGCTTATTACTTACAGAGATATTATTAAAGTACGTGTGCAGCCAAATGCTAACAAAGATTCTTTTGGTAGACTTAGAGTTGCTGCTGGTGTTGGTGTTACTGCTGATGTTATGGACAGAGTAAATGCTCTTGTTGCGGCAAGTGTAGATGCTGTTATTGTAGATACAGCTCATGGACATACTAAAGGTGTTGTAGACACACTTAAAACTATAAAGGCAAAGCACCCTAATTTAGATGTTGTGGTTGGTAATATTGCTACTGCAGAAGCTGCTAAATATTTAGTAGAAGCAGGTGCCGATGGACTTAAAGTTGGTATTGGTCCCGGTTCTATTTGTACTACTCGTGTTGTTGCAGGTGTTGGTGTGCCTCAGTTAACTGCTGTTATGATGGTTGCCGATGCTGTTAAAGGTTCTGGTGTTCCTGTAATTGCAGATGGTGGTATTCGTTATACTGGAGATATTGTAAAAGCGATTTCTGCAGGTGCAGATTCTGTAATGCTTGGTTCTTTATTAGCAGGTACAGAAGAGTCTCCTGGAGAAACAATTATTTTTGAAGGTCGTAAGTATAAGGCTTACCGTGGAATGGGATCTATAGATGCTATGAAAGCGGGTTCTAAAGACCGTTATTTTCAAGATGTTGAAGACGATGTACAGAAATTAGTTCCAGAAGGAATTGTTGGTCGTGTAGATTATAAAGGTTCTTTAGCTGAGGTTATGTATCAGTTTGTTGGTGGACTTAGAGCAGGTATGGGATACTGTGGTTCTAAAGACATTAAAACACTACAAGAGAAATCGCAATTTGTAAGAATTACAAGTGCTGGAGTTGTAGAGTCGCATCCTCATGATGTTACTATTACTCGTGAAGCACCTAACTATAGTAGAAAATAAAATTTAGATTGATGAGAAAATTAATTTGTTCTGTTCTATTCGCTTTAATTGGCTTTAGTACCATCGCTCAAGATACAAATCGCACCTTATTAACTATCGGAAACGAAGCAGTTAGTGTAGATGATTTTTTAAGTATTTACAATAAAAATAGAGCTGTAGGAGAAGATCTAGATCCTAAGACTTTAGACGAATATGTAGATTTGTTTGTGAACTTTAAGTTGAAAGTTAAAGAAGCAGAAGCATTAGGAATGGATACAGTTCCTTCTTTCGTAAAAGAATTAGCTGGTTACCGAAAGCAATTGGCTAAGCCTTATTTGGTTGATAATGAAGCTGGAGAACAATTACTTACTGAGGCTTACGATCGTTTAAAACACGAAATTAAAGCGAGTCATATTCTAATTACTGTAGCAGCAGATGCAACTGCGGCAGATACATTAAAAGCGTATACTAAAATAGTAAAGCTTCGCAATGAAATTGTTAAGGGTGCTGATTTTTCTAGCTTTGCTAAAAAATATTCTCAAGATCCTTCGGCAAAAGAAAATGCGGGTAGTTTAGGTTATTTTAGCGCAATGTATATGGTGTATCCATTCGAAAATGCAGCATACAATACTCCTGTAGGAGAAGTGTCGGAAATAGTTCGTACTCGTTTTGGTTATCATATATTAGAAATTAACGATAAACGCTTGTCTAGAGGTGAAGTTAAAACTGCTCATATAATGGTGAAATACCCTAAGCCTTCAGGACAAAACTCTGCTGAAGATGTGGCTTTAGCTCAAAAAAAGGCAAACGAAATCTACGCTAAGTTAATTACTGAAAATGCAGACTTCGATGAGATGGCTAAGCAGTATTCAGACGATAAAAATAACTCTTCTACTGGTGGTGTTTTACCTTGGTTTGGAACCAATAGAATGGTTGAGTCTTTTGAAGATGCAGCTTTTTCTTTAGTAAATACTGGAGACTTATCTACTCCTACAGAAACACCTTACGGTTGGCATATTATAAAATTAATTGATAAAAAAGGTTTGGGTTCTTTTGAAGAAGAGAAAGCTGAACTCAAAATAAAAGTTGAGAAAGATTCTAGAGCTCAGGTTCGACGTACTTCTTTAGTGAATAAACTAAAAAAGGAATACAATTACACAGAGAATAAATCTGCTGTAAACGAATTTAAACGTCCAATGAGTAAATTATTGGCTATGAGTAAAACTTCATTTGTGGAGTCTACTAAAAACATGACCAAGACTATATTTACAATTGCTGATACGGACTATACTCAAGTAGAATTTGCTGCTTACTTAACAAAAGTAATCCGTAAAGTAAAATCTAAGAGTAGTTCGTCTAATCTAGTAGATGAGGCTTTTACTACCTGGTCTGAAGATGCTGTTATAGCCTTTGAAAATAAAAACTTAGAAAATAAATACAATGAGTTCCGCTTACTTATGCAAGAGTATAGAGATGGGATTTTATTGTATGAACTTACAGATGCCAAAATTTGGTCTAAAGCTGTAAAAGATACTACCGGATTAAAAGAATTCTACCAGGCTAATAAGCAGAACTATATGTGGGATACTCGTGTAGATGCTAAAGTGATAAACTGTCAGAATGAAAATATAGCTTGTAAGGTTTATAAAAAACTAAGAAAAGGTTGCACCGATTTATCTAAACTTCAATCTAAAGTTAATAAAAAGTCTTCTCTTAACATGAACGTTAAAGAAGGTTTGTATTTAAAAGGTGAAAACTCTTACGTTGATCAAGTAGAATGGGTTGTAGGTGTTTCGGACCTTATACACGACAACGATAATGTAAAGGTTGTTTATGTAAAGGAAGTATTAGCTCCTCAAGTAAAGGCTTTAAGCGAAGCGAAAGGATTAATCACATCAGACTATCAAGATGCATTAGAAAAGGCTTGGTTGGTCGAGTTATCTGCTAAATACGAAGTTGTTCTTAATACCTATGTGTTAGATTTAGTGAAGAATAATAAACTAGCTGAACTCGACGTAGTAATCGAACCTACGATCCCTACTTATAGTGGTCACTTTGTACGTGCCTTTGGTCAAGCTAGAAGAAAATTAGGTTCTTCAAAAGATGTTGTTTTTGATTGGTATGGTAACCTATACACAACAGAATTAAACAAAAACTAAGAATTGCATAAGTTTTTATATCATATACTAAGTCTTACGATTTTGTCGTCATGTTCTTTCTTCGAAAGAACTGACGACATTTTGTTAGCTAGACTTGGCGATTCATACTTATACCAATCTGATCTGAAGTCTATCCTCAATAAGGATCTATCTCCTTCCGATAGTTTGGCATTTATTCAACAGTATGCTCAAAATTGGGCACAAGAAGAGTTGTTGCTTAAGAAGGCAGAGCTCAATATAGATTACAATGAGTTTGCTATTGAGCAACGCTTAGAAGACTACAGACGCTCGTTACTTATTCATGCTTATGAGCAAAAGTTAATTCAGCAAAACATTGACACTATTGTATCCTTAGAAGCTCTAGAATTGTACTTTTCTCATCATTCTGATGATTATGTACTAGCAGAAAAGATTGTTCAGCTTATGCTACTTAAGGTAAGTGTTGTCGCTCCAGAATTAGATGAGATTAAAGACTTAATTTTCTCAAAAGATTCTTTGGATATTGATTCAATAGAGGCATACGCACATCAGTACTCTAAACGATTTTACTATAACCCTAGTGAGTGGTTAAATTGGAGTTCTTTTGTGAAACTTCTACCTGTGGAAACACAAAAAACTACTTTTTTTAAGCACTCGAATACTTTGTACTTAAAAGATTCGTTAGATGTCTATTTTGTACGACTTTTTGCTCAAAAAGAACAAGGAGAAATTGCACCCTTGGTGTATGTTGAAGAAGAAATAAAAAGTATATTGCTTAACCAAAAAAAACTGAAAACAGTTGATCTTATTCAGTCAAAATTATTTGAAGATGCTAAAAAATCAAAACAATTTGAAATCTATTAGTAAGCTAAAAGTCATTGCAATTGTAGTTCTATTGTGTAGTTCTATTGTTTCTGCCCAAGTTACTATTGACGGCATTGCTGGTGTAGTTGGTAATAATATTGTTTTGAATTCAGATGTTGAACAACAACTATTACAATACCAAGCCCAAGGTTTGGAAATCGATACGACCCTTAGAATACAGGTTTTAGAAGATTTATTGTTTCAGAAATTAATGCTTCACCAAGCTGTGCTAGACAGTGTTGTCGTTACAGAAAACGAAGTCTTTAATGAAATTGATTCTCGGATTAATAATTTCATCCTACAGTTAGGAGGTGAGGATCAGTTAGAGAGTTACTTCGATAAAAAAGTGTACGAGATTAAAGAGGAGATGTTTGATCCTATAGAGAGTTCTCTTTTAATACAAAGAGTTCGGTACGATATTACTTCTGCTGTAACGATTACTCCCTCAGAAATTAGAACCTATTTTGGTACATTCCCACAAGATAGTTTACCTGCCGTAAACGAAGAGGTTGAGGTTGCGCAAATACTGAAATTGCCACCAGCAAGTTCTAGTGCAATTGCAGAAACTAAAAAGAAATTAGACAAATTAAAAGATAGAATTAACAAAGGCGAAAGCTTTGGTACA
>Ga0308019_10001828_pt1 | contig 12498 bp, 7 predicted proteins | sample Neamet284_FD_203135 | JGI IMG/M metagenome (GOLD analysis project Ga0308019, IMG submission 203135) | Marine microbial communities from water near the shore, Antarctic Ocean - #284 | ecosystem: Environmental > Aquatic > Marine > Unclassified | place: Southern Ocean | collected 2014-10-01 | reverse complement strand
CAGGTTCCTTTCACCATAATAGTTCGTTCCTCCAATTACAAAATCAAAATCACCATCATTATCGTAATCACCCCATGAATGATTATTAGAACCTCCATTTATCCCCATTGTATATCCATAAATATCATTAGTAACGTTGTCTTGAGGATCAAAAACATAATTCCCATTTTGATATTTATAAAATGCGGTAGCGGGAAAACCATTAAAATCAATTATTTGAAAACCCGACAATGAAATGTCTAGATTACCATCATTTGTATAATCAACCCAGGAAAGGTGACCACCAAAAACGGCATCAATACTTTGAGTTAAATCTGGATTTAATAGATCATCTTCATTCCTATAAAGACTAGTAATACTATTACCCGAAAAAGTAACTCCGGTTAAGGCTAAATCTAATTTATCATCATTATTATAATCAGCCCAACCGGCTGTAGCAAAATAAACGCCAGGCAAAGACTGTGTAGAAGTAACCAACCTAGAAATAAATAAAGTATCTTCATCGGACCATTGAGATGAATTACCAGAAGCATCTAGAGTTTGTACAGACCAGTAATATATTCCATGAGGAATATTTTTAAATTCTCGAATCAACCGTTGTCCAATATTCGATTCCCCATAGATAACAGCCGGTGAAAGGAGGCTATACCTACCTTCTGGTGTACCAATTTTTAAGTTATATCTTAATCCAGTAGAGTTATCATTATCATCAGACCCTGCACCCCATGTAAAAATAGCCCGATTGCTAACGGCAAATGCGGTAAGACTTACAGGAGAACTAGGAGGAGCACTTGATGCATCTGAAGTATTAAGGTAGGCACTACAAAAAGAGCTATTAATATCTCCAAATTCAGTAGTTCCATTTAAAATTAGATCGGGTTTTAGATCTAAATTGATATCCATAAAATTTGCAATCCGAACATCCGAAAAGTTTTGTATTGCTGAAAAAGAAAAGTCTGAGTTATTTCTAAATAATTGTGCTCCTAAACTCAAAACATCTGTTGCCAAATTCGCAACTGAATCCGCACCAGAGATTATAAAATCTTGATCTCCATCTAAGTCAAAGTCTGTTGTCTCTATGGAGCCGTAGCTAACTCCAAAATCTATTCCTGACTCTACCTCTGTAAAAGTCCCAAGAGGTTCATTCTTATACACTTTTGTCACATTGGAGTCTAAAATAATATTCCAACCCGACATAATTAAGTCTTGATCTCCATCTTGGTCTAAATCCACAAATTTAAAAACACCTGCTTTCAAACCTACAAACTCTTGGTTTGTATCCTCAATCAATCTACCGGTAGGTTCATTCTTATAAAGCCGTGTAACACTTGAAGCCGAATTTGCAGTTTGACCACAAATAATTAAATCTGGGTCTCCATCATTATCATAATCACACCAAGCGCTACTTCCATTAAATAAACTCGGAAAAATAGTTGAGGGGTCTTCTCTCAGCCTATCTCCATCATTTAAGTATAACCTGTTAATAATTATATCTTGGGACTCTTCTACACCCATGATAAATAGATCCGGTGTCCCATTTAAATCAATATCACCCCAACTGCCATGGCTGTAGGTAAGGCTTAAGTTCTCCAATCCGGTAGTGACCCCAAATCCATCTGGTTCGTTGATAAGCAGTAATGATCTAGCCGAACCAGTTAAATAAGCATCAATATTTCCATCTCTGTTTACGTCTGATAATGTAATATTTCCAAGACCACCAATAAATTCTCCAATTGTATCTGGATAGGTTATGAACTCTAAGTTGGAATAAGGCGAAAGAAGTCCATTCTCTTTTCCTGTTAAAACATCAAAATAAAGTCCAAATCTTCGCACGTCATAGCCCGAAAGGAATAAGTCTTTTAAACCATCGCCGTCAACGTCTCCAACTTGAATTGAATTTGAATTAATCTGAGGTAAGGAATCTGTTATCGCTTGGTTAAATTCAAAATTTTGAGCTAACAAGAATTTGGAAATGATACATGAAAAGATTAAAATCTTTTTAAAATAGTTTAAATATATCATTGAACTATTTTATTTACTTGTGAGTGTCCAAACACCATCCCAATCACTCTCAGGTGGATTTTCAAGGAAGTGCTCACACCTTGGTATATAAACTCTGCTTGGATTTGTTTTTCTTCCTGGAAACATCTCTTCTAGTTTGTCAGATTCTTTAAATGCTTCGATTGCTTTTTTAAATTCTTGGTTCTTATAAAGTTTAAGTGCTTCATGATATGCTGGAAGGATTTTTTTATATGATTCTGGCTCTTGTCCTTTCTCAGAAATGAGCTCCCATACTTGAACAGGGTCTTCTTTTCCTACTACACGAACAAAATCTAAATCTCTTACAACTAAAATATCTTTATTAACTTGATAGGTGGTATCCGCAATTTGAATATAGACTCCATATTGTTTTGCCGAGGCCTCTAAACGAGCAGCAAGGTTAACAGTATCACCCATCATAGTGTAGTTCATTCTAGAGTCTGAACCCATATTCCCGGTTACCATCTGTCCCGTATTTATGCCTATTCTATTTTGCATATGGTGCACTATCTCTGGCCACTTATCACCATCTTCTTGCCATTTTTCTCGAAGAACTCCAAGGTTTTCTTGCATTTTAATTGCAGTTCTACATGCCCACAGTTCATGGTCTTTTATCGGTATTGGTGCTCCATAAAAAGCGACAATTGCATCACCAATATACTTATCAAGAGTCCCTTTATTCTCCAAAAGAACATTAGTCATATCTGTTAGATATTCATTTAAAAGAGAAACTAAATCAGTTGCTGATAATTTTTCAGAGAATGCTGAGAAGCTTTGGATATCTGTAAAGAAAGCAGTGTGATACCCTTCCTCACCTCCAAGCGATGGTTCTTCACCACTCTCATACATTTGATCAATCAATTCTGGAGAGACATATGTTCCAAAAGATTCTTTTAGAAATTGTTTATTTTTTTCTTCTTGGATATAGTTATAGACAGTGATGCCTAAATAACCAAGTACTAGAGTCAACATTGGACCAAAAAGATCCAACCAAATATTGTGATTCGAGAATAACCAAAATGACAAATAAGAGTAACCAAAAAGAATAGCTGCGGTCGATATACCACCTTGCGCAGGCGTAAGTAGTGGTACTCCAAAAGCTAATAAGAGCCCGATAAATATAATAATAATAAGGACAAGACTTTTTCCTACTTCATGTATCAAGTCATTATTTAAAATAGTATTAAGAGCATTTGCATGCAAACCAACCATTGGGTATCTAGGATTAAAAGGCATTGGATTTAAATCATGTGTCCCCGTGGCAGTTAAACCGTAATATAATTTTTTTCCATAGAACTCAAAAGGAACGATTAATTGGGCATTTCCTTTTTCCTCATTACCCGCTAAAAGACGTTCAGAGTTAGGATAAAAAAAGAGTGGCCGTTGTTGCGCAATTAATTTGTTTTTATCCAAGTTTTCAATAATCTGATAATTACGTTCAATTAAAGCAAGGTCTGCTAAAGTTTTTTTAAGACCTTTCGCGTTTTCTTTTTGATCTGGGTTCGTTAATTCTTTTTTTAAATCTGCTCTGAGTATTGATACCGTGCGAAAGGAATACTCTTCAAGATTAGTATCGAATAAAACTTTTTTCTGCTTTATTAAATCATCAAGAGTTTCATTTAAATTATCTAAAAAAGAGGATGCAATTATGTTGTTATTTTTAATTTCATTAAAAACAAAAGGTGGCACTTTTTTAAAATCTTTTACTGTTCCATTTGGATTTTGAAGTATCCATGATTCTACAGCTCCCATCATCATTGTTTTTTTAACAGCGTCTAGGATTTCTTTTTTTTCTGCATCTATTAATTTCATCGCTGGTTTGTAAGCAGCTTTTACATTCCCACTAAATGATAGGTTTGTAATCCGTTTAAATTCTGCAAGTACATAATTACTATACTCATTTTTTTGAAAATCTTTTAAAACATTATAAGGGTAATGCATTAAATCAAAATTCCCTTCTGCATCTTCCCAATTCCCTGCCCAATTGACTTGCATCATTCCTTCTTTATTAATCGGAATAGTTATCATTTCTCGACCAAATTCGTCAGGAGTAGAAGGCTTAAAACGAAGATATTTACCCGGAACAATTTCTACATCATCAAAAGATACATTGTAATGATCCAACGCTATTGATAGTGTAACGGAGGGGAATAATCGATTCTCATATAACCCAATCAGAGGGTATTTTCGCATGACTCCGTCTTTATCTGATTTTGCTTGAAAAAAGTATACACCTGCAGAACTATCAACAAAAGAGGTTAATGGAAACTCACCATCATAAAAATTAAAAATAGTTGAATAGTCTTCCGGATTAACTTCTCTGAAGAGCTTTTTGCGTGTCATTGCCTCTAGTCGTTCATCTTGATCCGCTGTTCTTAGTTTTATTTTTTCTCGTTTTTTAGGTTGAGGTTTAAAACTTTGAGCAAAATAAATATTTCCTGCCTTGCTTGCTGCGCTAGCTAAATCATTATCGGGATTAGGAAACAAGCCTTTTACAGATTCTATTGTCACAAGTGAATCAGTAATATTATTTATAGATTTATAATTTAATTCTCGCTCACTATTCTCTATAAAATATATATCAAAAGCGAGGACGTTCATTCCATGCTGTGCTGCTGCTTCTACCATTGGGAGATGTTTTTCACGACTCCAAGGATCCCACTTACCTTCTTTTTGAAGTGCCCTGACGTCGATATCTAGAGTTGCAATATCATCTCGAGTTTCAATTAAACCTCTAGAGTTAAATCTAATATCAAGAAGTTTGTGCTCTATTGTATCATATATATCAAATATTGCTAAAACTACTACAACCAAAGCGATACTTAAGGAAATTGCAATATAAGGGATTTTCTTTTTCAAAATTTTAATTTACAATAGTCGGTGTGATAAAGATTAACAGTTCACGTTGTTCCTTCTCAATAGTTGTAGATTTAAAAAGTCTTCCTAGAAGCGGAATAGAACTAAGAATAGGTACAAATTTTTTAGACTCACGTGAATTTTCAGCTATCAGACCACCAATAATTGCAGTATTACCATTTTCAACCGTGACTTGGGTCTTAACAGTTCTCTTAGTCGAACGTGGTTTATCTGTATCAATTTCTGCGGCAGACAGTAGAGCCTCAACTTGGGCATCTACAAGCATTGTTATCTTATTCTTATTATTAATTCTAGGTGTAACCTTAAGCTTGATACCTATATCTTTTTCTTGAACTTGATTAACTAAAATATTGTTACCAATATTTGTATTACTCTGTGACCCCTCTCCCTGCTGTCCTTGGTTTTGATTACTGATGTTTCCTTCAATATATACTGTGGTAACGGTCTCAGTTTCTGCCTCATGATTATTAAGAGTCGTAACCTGAGGACTTGATAGCAATTTTGATTGTCCTCTAGCTTGCATAATCTTTAAGGCTGAGACCAATTGGAGCGGGTTAAGTGTCGCAATAGTTACGTTATCTAAACTTAAGGGTATAATACTACTCGAATCTTGATTCCCATATTCACCTGGGTTAAGAGGAGTCCTACTCCAATCAATCCCAAATCCTTTTAAAGTATCTAAATTTGTTTCGATAAAACGAATAGCTATATTGATATTAGGTATTGGTACATCCAGAGTTTCAATTATTTTCAAAACTGAATTAATATTTTCTTGCACGTCCGAAATAACAATAATATTTGAGGAACCATTATTACTTTGCTTAGAAACTAGAGGCGTAAATGGTTGGACTTTTCCTCTTGGAGTTAATACCGCGCTAAGGGTTCCTATTAGATCACTTGCATTAATATAACTCAACTTAACAACCACAGTCTCAAGTTCGCCCACCATTTGGGTATCATTCCCTTTCACGACAACAATATTTTCCTGCATGAAGTAGCTATAACCATTTGGCTTTAAAATAGCGTCCAATGCTGCTTTTACAGTAACGTCAATTAATGATGCCGTAATAGTATCCTTAACCGAAGGGCTAATAACAATATTTAATCCGGTGAGTTCACCAATTAGCATTAAGACATTCTTAATATCAGAGTTTTCCATCTTAATAGACATAGTTTGATCGAGGCTATACGCCGACGTTTTCTCAGTGATTGAGGTCACATCTAATGATGTTTGAGTAAATGAAAAAGAAGAGAGTAAGAGAATATAAAGTAGAAATCGATTCATTTAATTATCTTCCAACTCCTTTTAATACACGAATATCACCTGAAAGAAAAACTACCTTATCTTGACTAATCTGCTCGATAATAAAGCTATCTATTCGATCTCCTTCCTCATATCGTTTACCATTAATTATGACGTAGACCTTATCGTCAAGCTTTGCAACAGACTCAATTTTAAGGAGGTTAAAATCGGCCATACGAGGTTGCTCTTTATTCAAATCTCTATTTGAAATAATTTCTGGTTCATTACCAATCTGTATATTCTTTTTTTGGATAAAAGGATTTCTATTCCAATGGCTCATTTGCAGTATCTCTTCGGGTATCTCTAGAAATTTACCATGGGTTTCCATGGCTGAAAAATTAGACTTAGCTGCATCTGCGATTACTTTCTTTTGCCTAGTAATGTTTGATTTTCTCTTATTTTTTTGAATACTTGACTTGGACTTAGTTGCAGTAACCCTCGGCTTTGGTCTTTTTTTTGACATTTGATAATAATCATTTGCTGCAAAGATCAATGATAAAACTAAACCCGCTGTTAACATTTTCAATCTATTTGTCATTTATTTAATCCCTAATTAACAGATCTAAGTGTTAATGCAGTTTGATAGTAAGTATAAACAATAAAATTTATAGTTTGTCGTTCTGTTCCACCTTTTTCAATGATATTTACATTTGAAACAGAGATCCGATGTTCACTTGAACGTAATTTTTCAAGTAAAACTCCAAAATCGGGAAAAGTGCATATGACTTCTATATCAATAGGGTATTTTGAGATCATGATCTCTTCATTTGTATCCGGTATAAATATTGTTTTTTCTTCGACAGGAAATTTAGAAGGGGACCATTTTATCACTTTAATTTCAGATTTTTTAATTATATCAAAAATTACATTAAAAATTCTTGATTGATCTGAAATATCTGGAATTCTGCTAATTTGACTTTCAAAATCAATATTATAATCGGACCACTCTCTCTTTACAGTAGCTAAATCATTGAATATTTTATCTGCTCTAGTTGCTTTTGATTTTTCAGACTTTACACTATTAGTTAATTTTTTATTTTGATTTTTTAATTTAGAAAAAAGAGTCACATACCAAATACCCGCACCTAAAATTGTGGAAACAAGAATAGTAATAAAAAGGTTAAAGTGATTATTCATTAATTTATTCATTAGAAAACACACTTAATATCATATTGAATATTGCCAACCCCAACATCAGCCTTCGATCCTTTTTCCATAATTTCAACTGTCCTAAAAAGCTTAGAATTTTCTAGAATTTCTATAAAATTATTAAAATAACGATCTTTTAAAGCAGGGTTAGCGGCTAAGTTTCCAACTATTCTTATAATTCGCTTATCCTCGTCTTCCATCTCAATAAAAGACTGAAGAGCACGACCTTGTTTTCTAAGAAGTTTCTTCTCCCATCCTTGCTGAAAACTCATTCTTTCTAGTGTAATCTCTGATGGAAGCCTATTACTCAGAAACCTAGTGATTGCAATAATCCGATCAAAATAATCCGTATCATAACGTAATAATTCGATTTGACTTTTTACATTGTCTCTATTTTGAATAGCTAATGAATACTCATCATTTATAGCCTCTAATTTTCTTGCGCTCATTGTTGCCGGTAGAAGATCTAGATTCAGTTGATTATTATTTGAATATAATTTGTACGATTGAAACCCTCCAAAGAACATGAGGCCTACAGCTGCCAATGAGACTATTCTAGTAGCCCATCTAAAATAATTCCCTTTAACCAATTCTTTTGGCAAAACACTAATACCATTCGGGATACTCAATGCTGCTCCAATCGCTGAAGTCAGTAATGTTGGATGAAAAGGTATTGCATTACGTTCACTATCAAAAGGTGAAAATGTTAAATTTCGGACTGGATTCAATATTCCACTTTTTACTTGAGTAGCTCCCTCAATAAAAAGATCTATATTTTTAATTTTCCCAGCCAATCCCGAAACTAAAATTTTAGAGCTCTCAGATATATTGATAACACGCCTAGTTCGATTAATTACGCGTTCAATCTCTTGACTCCATAAATCAAAAGTCGGCCTTAAAGTATTATCTAACTTATTCGGCTTACTTGTAATTCCTTGATTTGTTAAAAAAGTAGAAGGAACATTCAGGAATTCAATTTTTTCTGGTTCCGTTGTAATTTTATTCTCTACCAATACATCTAATAAATTTTTATAACCAAAATAAAGCGTATTAACAGAGCGAATTTTATCACCTTCGCACGCAACAATAGTGCTCTCTTTGAAACCTATATTAAATAATATATTATTCTGACCCTTAATATTTATATCTTGATAGTTCCAAATATATGCATTGAAAATTGATTGTGCGGTAGGCATCCAATCTCGGATATCAACACCATCACCAACTAGAAGACCTGTAATCTTCTCCAAACTGCTTTTATCGGCAACACCAACCGATATTCTATCTTCCTTCCCAGACTTAATATTCAAGATTGCATTATCGATAGGGAAAGATAGTTTTTTACCTAAAGTATACTTAACAATCTCTTCTTTATCTTTTTTTGCATCACCTGATAAGTCAACAAAGCGAACCATAACTTTTTCATGGTTCTGAGCTATATGAATATTTGACTTATTACTTAGAGTATGAGCAGATCTTCCATGGAGCTCCTTTATTGGGAAGAATTTTTCATTTAAACGAGTTAAGCTTCTTTTAAACTTCACACTAAAAGAATCCAGCTCACTAAAAAAATCTTCATTCGTCAGCTCATCTAACTGATACTCATAGGATATCAAGGTTTTAACACCTTTTGTATTATTTATCATTACAGAAGAAAGATGATTTCCATCGATATTAATACCAATTGATGCAGGATCAAAAAAAGTATTTAAAGATTGAAGTCCTTGATCAAATGTACCAGGGTCAATTAACGGATCCTGAGCAACAACTATACTTTTTTGTTGATACACTGGTAATGAATCTTCTTCCATCTCATCTTCTAAGTCACTACCAAGTAATGTGACATTTTCTTGAGATTGATTTGAGGATGGTTCTTGTTCTGGTTCTGGTTCAGCTGCATCACCTATCCACTCATCATCAAGTCCAAACTCTTTTTTTGGAGAAATTAGAGTCGGTAACCCAGGTACCGTTTCTTCTTCAGTTTTTTTTCCTTTTTCTAAGACGACAGGATTTTGTCGTTGGACTTTTTCTACTTCTAAAACTTCTTTATGTTTTTGTTTTGCAGTTACCGAAACTGGATTGGGAGCAATTTTTTTATCTTTTTTTCGTAAAACATCAAGGAGCTTATTAACTGCAATATCGTCGTAATTGCTACCTTTTGATATTTTTTTCAAATTCTCTGCATCAGGGGTCTGCCCAGAAGTCACTCTTTTAACCAAATTAGCATCAATCGCATCTCTTTCATCTCCAATCATTGTTAACAACAACTGGTGGCAAATCTGGGTAATTCTTCTAGGGTATCCATCCGTAATATCATGAATCATTTTTATAGATTCATCACTAAACCATGCACCCTTTTCTCCACCTGAATTTTCGACTCTAAAATCAATTAATCCTCTAGTATCCTCGAGCGAAACAGGACCTAATTCAAAATTGAATGAAATTCTATCTTCAAAATTAGGATAATCTTTTAGAAGCTTGGTCATCTCTGGTTGACCAAAAATAATTAGCTGCAAAAGTTTGTATTCGTCTGTTTCAAAGTTTAAAAGAGTTCTAAAAACATCTATCATTTCCGCTGGTAAATTTTGTCCTTCATCAACGATTAAAACAGTTACTTTTTTCTCATCAATACCAGTTTTTAATAAATAATTCTCAATAATATTCCGACATCCCTGAACATCATCACCTTTTTGCTTGATACCAAATAGATCAATTACATGTTTAAGAAAAATCAACTCTGAGTCAAATTTTGGATCAAGAATTAAATGAAAATTATAGGTGTTGGACTCCTCTTTAAAGATTTCGATTAGCTTGCGGCTAACAGTGGTTTTACCCACGCCAATACCACCTCGTATAACCGAAAGTCCCCTTCTCATCCGAATAGAAAGTTCTAACCCTTCAAGGCACTGACGGTGTTGAGTTGCTGGGAAGAATTTTTCTACATTTGGGGAAGTTGTAAACGGATCCGAATCTAAACCAATAGTTTTAAAGAGCTCTATCATTTTAATCGAGAAAAGAGGATCAAGCTAAAGTGATTTATTATTAAACTATTCAAGTACATTCCTTCGTGACATTTTTAATATCAAAATTTTAAATTAAAGTTATGAATGTAAAAATCATATAAAAAGATAGCAATCCTAATATTGCGCCAACGATATTTTTATTTTTATAAAAAAAATCGTCTGTCATGTATATTTTATTTGCATGCCTTTCAACTTTTAAAAGACCTGAAGGAAAAAATAGTAATGTTACTGAGTACAAAAAGGCTATAAAACCGATTGAAAGACAATAAATACCGATATTTGACGTAAAATAAGTATGAAGCATTAAACAAGATGCAAAAAAAGAAAAAACCCCAACCGTAACCCGATGCTTAATTACATACCAGTCCGTTAAATATAATTGGCTGACTCTCGCATCAGTTTCTAAAACAAGGTCTGGAAAAAGTATTAAAAGAAAAGAGAAAAGAAGAGTTACTATTCCTATTAATACTAAGATTATAGATAATTCATACATAGCGGTTGATACTACAAAAAAATATTAATAAAAACCACAAAATCTATCCTCTCTGAAGAATTGACTCTTATTCAACCGCGCACTTTCCGAATAATGCACTCGTCAATATTTTAGCCTCATATTTTAGATATAATAAGTTTTGATTTAGAGTCTCTTGAACCAACGTAATATCGGACATCTCATCAAGAAAGCAACGTATCTTAATAGCTTCCGGCGGGAGCATCATTATATTAGAACCCATGTTTTGCAAAGCATCATTTCTACAAATTAACCGAGCATCCTCAAGTGATTCATTCTCACCTAAAGCATACCTACTTTCACCAACCAATGTAATTTCATTTTGCATTGAAAACGAATTGGATATCATAATAAAACTCAAAAATAATTTAATAAATATTTTAATCATTAATAACTCTCCATTAAAATTCTAAATAGGATCCAGGAATTATGGATGGTTTAAAACCAGTATTTACTCCAAACAAATCAGGTAAACTATTTTTTATAATACTACTCGAAGTTAAACTTAGGTTGTTTTTTGTGACGATTGAACCATTTAAAGTAATATTACTCAATGTATTTCCAGAAGCCTCGCTAAAGACTGCTCCACTAATTGTAGAATTAGTAAGAGATAATAACGAACCAGAAGAAATGAATAAACCGAAAGCTTTGCTTCCTTTAATATTGAGACCGAGAGTTCCATAAAGTGTACAATAACTAGTTAAAGAAGATCCAATCGTACTACTACCATTTATCTCGATCGATTTTTTAGAAAAGATTTTCACTCCCCCTCCAATAGAAGTATTACCAGAAATTATGATATTTCCAGAGGCAAGCACATAGCCAGGTCCTGTTATATTACATCCAGTTAGTGTTAAGTCCCCATCATGCATTAAAGTCTTATTGGAATAATTAGAAAGATTAATAGTCTCATTTTCACCAACACCAGGAGTAGAGGAGGCTGAATGCGCAATAATAACTTGAACATAACCAATACATGTTCTAGCTCCTGAGTGAGAAAAAGTCAAAGAGTTACTGGCACCATATTTATATGAGGGAAAACCATTTGTATGGTTTGCACTTACTACATCTTTAACTGCGCATGAATTACAAGAACACCTAGATCCGTACCAACTTTCACTATTTATAACTTGACCATTTACACTTGGAGCTATATTCCATGTTCCTCCACATGGCGTGGCTCCCTTAAACCGAATCGTAATTTTATTCACAGTACTACCACTTGGAACAAAATCATTAAAACTATGAGAGTTTGACCATCCACCATATCCGTTAGTGCAAGCATATCGATTATTACTATCTCCATCATCTTTACAAACATTACAATGTCCCCCGTTAGGATTCCAAACGGTCCGACTGGAGGTACCTGACTGACCACTACTATTCGATGAATTAAATTGACCCGTTACAGAATTAAGTAAAGTTGTATAGGTAGAATGATCCAAAGTTGGAAGGGATGGTAGTGGAAAACCATGAAAAACAATTGGAGAGCTCGATGATTCAACACTTGAATATGCAACGCTATTGGACGCCATTGATACACTTGAAATAGCTCCATTAAAAAACAAATCCCCTGATATACTATTGCTGGAATT
>Ga0308019_10001827_pt1 | contig 12500 bp, 5 predicted proteins | sample Neamet284_FD_203135 | JGI IMG/M metagenome (GOLD analysis project Ga0308019, IMG submission 203135) | Marine microbial communities from water near the shore, Antarctic Ocean - #284 | ecosystem: Environmental > Aquatic > Marine > Unclassified | place: Southern Ocean | collected 2014-10-01 | reverse complement strand
TAGAGATAAGATATAATTATCCGCATTACTAAGGGTAAATAAACCAAGTCCGTCGTAATCATTGCCGTTTCCTTCACTATTATCACAGACAATTAATCCTGCATCTTCTGGGATAGGATTAAAGATTGTTTCTAAGTAAAAGAAGGAAGTCGTATAACAACCAGTTGCTATATTTTGAACCCTACAATAGATATTTTGTAGTGGAGTAATATTTACATAAGAAGTTGGATTCGGTATTGCATTAATACCAGCATCTAAATCTTCTTGCGATAAGTGAAAGGTAAGTACGTAGTTATCCGAGCTATCATTCGCGCCGTTAGGGGTAACAATATTCTCTGCAGCTTCTTCTAAGTTATAAATAGAGATACCATCTTGCACATCATCAATATCACATTGTACAAGATCTGTATTAACAATTACATTAGGTAGTGGATTAACCACAATGTTAAACGATCCAGTAGTAACACAAGCGGTTATATTATCAACTAATCGAATAAATATTTCTTCTGACGCAGAAGTAGAATTAGAGTAATTAGTTAATTCAGCAGTGGTATAAGGATCGTTACCAGACTCTGCATCTGCCAAAGAACCATGATAGGTTTCTGTCACATTTTGCGTACTAAAATAATCGTCTATATAAGAGATAATATCAAAGACCTCAATCATAGATCCAGGATTTACGTAATCACAAATTTCATAATCAATTACTTCAATAACAGCTAGTGGGTTTATGATAAGCCCCTGCGTGGTAGTGGAATAACAAAAAGTAACATCGTCCTCTAAACGAACAATAAGTTCTTGGGTGTTTAAAGTAGTGTTGTTATATGGACTAGCTAGTGGGTTAGTAGCAGAATCAGCATCTACTTGCGTTTCATAATAAGAAACAGTAATACCAGTTTGTCCGTTTAATATAATAGCGTCTAAAGAAACTAAATCAAAGGTGCTAATACCATCATAATCATCATCACAGACTTCCACAATAGGAGGGATGATAACCTCAGGAATAGGATTTACAATAAGCTCTAGGGTAGTAGTAGCATAGCAGAAAGTAATGTCATCTTCTAGACGAACGAATACATTTTGAGAATCTGCTGTAGTATTCTCATAAAGATCTACAATCGCATTAGTAGCAGCATTGGCATCTACTTGAGTCTCATAATAAGAAACACTCACATTAAGCTGTCCGCCTAATAATTCTTCTGTTTTTTGAGACAGATCAAAAATATCAATACCATCATAATCATTATCACACTCCTCTAATGCAGTTGGAATCGTGATTGTTGGTAGCGCATCGATAAAAATGGTCGATGATTCAGATATAACACCACAACCATTTCCTTGCCTGTCAATAACAGCTCTAAAACTTATATTATTAAAAGAAAGTGGAATATTATTAATTTCTAATACAGCACTAGTTGCACCATTATACACGACATTATCAATAATATTAGACCAAGTAGTGCCGTCAAAACTAGATTGCCATAGATAGGTATCCACAGGGGCTGATTCTAAAGTGTTTAAAGAAACCGAAACTGATACAGTAGAATCCTCACAAACAGTTTGTTCTACAGCAGGCTGCTCAGTAATACTTAAAGGAGCAATTATTATAAAGTTAGAATTCACTATGCTATAACCATCTGTAGCGGAAGTTACTAAACCATTTAAATCAGTAGTAACAGGTGAACTCCCAAGTAGATCATCTAAATCTTCATCAGAATAACTAGCTTCAAGAACATCACTACAGCCATCTCCATCGGAATCTAAATCTAAATAATTAAAGTATTCATCTCCATCAATATTAGAAAGTATATAATTTGTTATTCCAGAATCAGTCGTGTCTTCAATATCATCCGAAAGACCATTAGTTCCAAAATTTGTTCCATCTATTATTCCATCTAGATTAGAGTCTAAAGCTAAACTTAATGATTCTTGGAGGTCGAATATTCCATCATTATCAGAGTCTAAATCTAAGTAATCTTCAATCCCGTCTTCATCAAAATCAATAGGAGATGCACCTGTAAATATATCGTCATATCCATCTTGATTTTCGTCAATATTCGATAACGGTTGGTAAAAAACACCATTGTTTTCAATAATATCTAAGATTCCATCGTTATCACTGTCAATATCATCAGCATTTACAATACCATCATTATCAGTATCAATTGGAAAGCATGTTGCAATCATTTTAAATGAAGCTCCATTATCCTCTGAACTCGAATTATAGTGAGTTACTTCTAAAGAGCTTGTCAAGTGAGTAAAAAGTTTATAGCTGGCGTCAGCATCATTTAGAGTAGTTCCATTTAATTTAAAACGAATTTCAAAATTTGAAAAAGAAGTTACACCAGACTCATAAATACCATCAAAATTAGTATCGATTAATATTTGATTATCTGGATTTAAAATTGTTATTGATTTGGATGGCGGAACCTTAAATTTAAAAGACTCTTGATTATCAAGACTAGCGCCAAAAAACACACTTTGAAATTCACTTTGCTCAACAGTCAAACTTACTTCAGTGCTAAAAGTTAAAACACTTGTGTTAAACCCATCAAATTCGACCGAAATCCCTTCAGAATCTACCGCTTCAAAAACAGGTGGTGCTAAAGATGAAAAATCACCAGTAGTATTGCCATCCCAAACTGGGCTGAAACCTGTTGAACTTCCAAGGTCCCATGTAACGGTTGCTAATGATTCACCATCGTTACCAATCGCACCATCAATCGCACCTGAAAAATCTATATTTTTATCTCCTAGAGATTCTTCACAATTTAATATTCCATCGTTGTCGATGTCTATATCTATATTATCATTTACCCCATCGGAGTCTGTGTCAGGTGGGCATGCACTAACAGGAATATCATCCGAAAGTAATAAACCTGGGCAATCATCCACTGCACCAGAAATTTGATAATAACCAGGTTCAGTAGGAGTGAAACTATTTCCGACTGCACCATCAATAATTTCCCCATTAAAATACCATTGATACTGATCAAATGTTGATATACTATTTAATCTTAATTCTAGGTTTGGTATGCAACCTTCTGAATCTACAGATATTTCATCTAAAATAATTTCGGGTTGGTATGCAAACCCTGAGTAATATCCTCCAAAAGTAGCATAATCATATGCCCCAAATGATGCAACATATACCTGGCTTGAGGATTCAACAGAAACATTTCCTGTTAAGCCTTCAACCGTGTAGGATTCAAACAATGTATTCCCATTTACGGGCTGAACTTCACCTGGATAGCCAGCAATGTCAGTTCCGTTAATTAAAACTGTAGATCCAGTTTCTGTTACAATAGTAACAACTCCTTCAAATGTAAAATCTGGACCAAGTTTATTGATTGCAGCAATATTATTTACAATACTAGGAGTTTGACAATTAATTGGTGGAACAAAAAACATTCCTTGGTTAGGTACGCCTGTTCCAGCTCCAAATGGACCGTCAACACCTGGCCTTATTCCTCCTAAAAACTGATATGCGAAAGCTGGTTTTGATGTTTGAACGTACATATTACTCGATACTCCAATTTCTGGACCTACATCGTACTGATCGTATGAGACTCCATAAAATGAAGATGGGATAGACCAGTGTTCTCCGGCTAGAGCAATTGTAAACTCTAATGCACCATTCACGTATACTTCTGTGTCTGCTTCATGAGCAACGATTAGTGGTCTTTCAATTTGATCAGGACCAATACCTCTTACAAATATGTATTCTGTGCCAACTCTTTCTAAAGGTACAATTTGGTCCATTCCGGCGTCTTGCCCATTTGCATCAGTGTCCGTATTTTGGTTACTTCCAGTTATAGATCCAGAATTTACTGCAATAGGCTTATCAGACTCAACCAGTACACCTATCATTGCATTATCGTTATCTGGATTAACACTAGTTGGTTGTATAGCGATTACATAACTCTCCCCTGAGTTTAGTAGAATATCATTAGTGGCTGCATTATTTATAATTGTTGCACCATTAGGGAAATCAGAAAAATTAACAGTGGTATTATCTTCTGTAGCTAAAACACTTACAAAATTCAGAAAATTACCAGCTGGATCACTTCCTACACTTTCAAAAGTACCAACCCTAAAAGTTTTTCCAAGAGCTGCTAATCCTTTACTAACTAACCCAGCAGCTTGGTAATATGAACTACTAGTAAATAGTCTAGCTGAAACATATATCAAATCTTCTCCTTCAATTATATAACCTTTGTCGGTATATACCGCACCTGAATCTCCAGATAATGCAATAAAATTAGTATCACTCCCGTCACCCATAAAATATTCGTACGGCTGTGAGTTGGAAACGGTTACTGCTAATGGAGTTCCACCAATTGGTGTAATAATAACATTAACAGGGTTTTCATTAGGAGTAGAAACATATAGGTATTGAATTTCAGGTGAAGATGAACCAAAGCCACTAGTGCTAATTGGTGGTATATAATGTGTTTTACTAAACTGAGAAAATGAGTTTATAGAAAAGAAAAAGAATAAGGAAAAAAACGTAAGTTTAATAAACTTTAGTACTGTCATTTAATTAAGTTTTGAATTAATCCAGTTATTAATTTTGTTTTCTAAAAGGGCTAAAGGTACACATCCGGATTCTAAAACTTTATTATGGAATTCAGATATATTGAAATTATCTCCTAGTTTTTGTTGAGACAGTTTTCTTAGCTCTTTAATTTTTAATTGCCCAATTTTGTAAGAAAGTGCCTGTCCAGGCATAGCCATGTAACGTTCGATTTCTGAAATTATACCAGCTTCACTTTCTGCCTCGTTATCCAATGAATATTGAATAGCTTCTTCTCTAGTCCACCCCTTAGAATGTATACCTGTATCTACTACTAAACGAATAGCTCTATGCATCTCTGCTCCAAGCATTCCGAAATATTGGTATGGATCATCATAAAGACCTAATTCTTTACCTAAAGATTCACAGTACAAAGCCCAGCCTTCTCCATAGCCACTATACCATAGTGTTTTTCTAAACATAGGTAGTAAATCATTTTCCTGTGTTAATGAAATTTGATAATGATGCCCAGGAATTGCTTCGTGTAGAAATAAAGATTCATCAGAATATGTATTATATTTTGTAGCATCTGGAATTGGTGTGTAAAATATCCCTGGTCTAGAACCATCTAAAGATCCTGGACTATATTCAGCACTAGCAGATTTTTCTCTAAATGTTTCTGTTCTTCTTACTTCAAATTTTGTTTTAGGCTTTAAATCAAACATTTTTTCAATTTGAGGTTTCATCCTATCATGAATAGAATTAAAGTTTTTTAATACATCTTCAGCAGTTTCAAATGGCATCAAAGTATCATTTTCCCTTACATAATTAAAGAATTCTTTTAAGCTGCCTTTGAAGCCTACTTCATTTTTGATCTCTATCATCTCACTAGATATTCTAGCAACTTCTAAAAGACCAAGAGAATGAATTTCGTCAGCAGTCATGTCCGTTGTAGTAAATACCTTAATTAGATGCTTATAAAGTTCTTTTCCATTTGGAACATCATCTATTCCACTAGAAAGCCTACCCTCTTTTAAGTACTCATTTTTTAAAAATTGATATAATTTATCATGAGCTGGAATTAATTTTTCTTTGATTTTAAGAGAATATATTTTATCAAGTTTTGATTTAGTTTCTTTATCGAAATCAGATGGAAAATTATTTATTGGACTATAAAAAAGGTTGTTTTTTAAGTCACTATTTGTTAGAGCTTTAATTTGTGGAATTACTTTAGATATTAGTGATTTTGGTAACACATAACCATCTGACATACCCTCTTTCATTTTAATTTCTGCATCTCCTAACCATTTCATATATCCATCCAGCCTTACTAGCCAATTGTTATAATCAGAAATTGTTTTAAATGGTTGAGCTCCCTCAGCACTAGCTAGTTGCCCAACTATTAAGTGTATAGACCACATTTGGTCAATTGGAGTATATTGGGTGTTAAAACTTAGAGATTTAAGATTTGTTTTACATTCCCACTCAAGTATTGATTTGCTCATTTTGTCTACATCAGACAAATCATTCATCTTAAATTTTGAAACCTCATTTAGATATTTATTATAATATTTTTCTTGCTTATTTTTATAATCATTTGTAATCAGCTCTGGAAATTTATCATTATATCTGGAATCACCCTCATTGGTTGCATTAATAGGGTTTAGTTTTAAGCCATCTTGATAATAGTTTTCAAGAATATTATTAAACTCTAAATTATTTTCAATTTTAGTGGACTTTTGGTCACACGACGAAATTGCAAAAAATAGTAAACAAAAAAGAATTAAATTTTTCATAATTTATTAATTAATAAGAGAGTAAATATAGCTAAATATATGTCAGGATTTTATAAAAAAAATAAAAAAAAACCTCCGCTATATAGTAATAATAACGAAGGTTTTAATTATAAATTTTAAGATTATTTAATTATTTCATAACTCCTTTTTATAAAGTTTGTTAATTCCTCCCCTTTTAGAAGGCCATGAGATAATTTTGCTAAATCTAAACTTTGACTTATAAGTCTGGATTGTTTCTTCTTAGTTTTGGTACTAAGAATCTGTCCAACAAGTTCAGAATTAGTATTTACAGTAAGGTTATACATTTCAGGCATATTACCCATTCCGAACATACCACCTCCACCTCCGGATTGCTGCATCTCTTTCATTCTTCTCATGAATTCTGGTTGAGTGATTATAAAAGGTTCAGCATTACTGTCCATACTTTCTAGCTGCACAGTGAATTTTTCTGAAGGTATTTCTAGCTTTAAGACTTCTTCTAGTTCTTTCTTTTCATCATCTGATAATTTAGAAATTTTAGTATCGTCTTTTTTAATTAAGTTATCTATATGATCTGAGTCAACCCTTACAAAAGAAATTTTATCTTTTGAGGTTTCTAGTTTTTGAATTAAATGACCAATAATTGGTGAGTCTAACAATAAAACCTGATAGCCTTTGTTTTTAGCAGTTTCTATATAGCTGTGTTGTTCAACTTTGTTAGAAGTATATAAAACTACAAGCTTATCATCTTTGTCAGTTTGAGTGTCTTTTATTTTTGCAGTTAACTCTTCTATTGTAAAATACTCATCATTTACTGTAGGGTACAATGCAAATTTATCAGCCTTGTCAAAAAACTTTTCTTCACTCAGCATTCCATACTCGATAACTATTTTTATGTCATTCCATTTTTTTTCAAAATCTTCACGATTATTTTTGAAGAGTGAATTTAACTTATCCGCTACTTTTCTACTTATGTAAGAAGATATTTTTTTAACTGCACCATCTGCTTGTAAGTAAGATCTAGACACATTCAAAGGAATGTCAGGAGAATCTATAACACCTCTTAACATGGTTAAAAATTCAGGAACTATGCCCTCTACGTTATCTGTTACAAAAACTTGATTTTGATACAGTTGAATTCTATCTTTTTGAACATTTAAGTCATTATTTATTTTTGGAAAATATAATATACCTGTTAAGTTAAAAGGGTAATCTACATTTAAGTGAATGTTAAATAATGGATCTTCGAATTGCATTGGATAAAGCTCCTTGTAAAAACTTTTATAATCTTGGTCTTCTAAATCTTTAGGCTGCTTTGTCCAAGCTGGATTAGGATTATTAATTATGTTATCAACAGTTACTTTTTCAGCTACAGCATCTTTTTCAGCATTTTCAGCTAAAGGAAGTTCTTCTTCCTTAGTTCCAAATTTAATTGGAATAGGCATGAATTTGTTATACTTAGATAATAACTCGGTTATTTTTGAATCTTCTAAGAATTCTTTAGAGTCTTTATCTATATGAAGAATTATTTCAGTACCTCTTTCTTTTTTGTCTGATTTTTCTAAAGTAAAGTTTGGAGATCCGTCACATGACCAGTGAGCGGCTTCATCTCCTCTATAAGATTTTGAGATTATCTCAACTTTACTAGATACCATGAAAGATGAATAAAATCCAAGACCAAAATGCCCTATTATTCCAGAATCTTTAGCGGAATCTTTATATTTTTCTAGGAACTCTTCAGCTCCAGAAAAAGCAACCTGGTTTATGTACTTTTCAATCTCATCAGCAGACATTCCTAAACCTTGATCTATAATGTGTAGTTTCTTTCCTTTTTTATCAATTTTAACTTCAATAAATGGAGATCCATATTTAATTTTTTCTTTTCCTATCGATGATAGATGCTTTAATTTTAATGTTGCATCAGTTGCATTACTAATTAGTTCTCTTAAAAATATCTCATGATCACTATATAGAAATTTTTTAATTAACGGGAATATATTTTCAACAGATACATTAATGTTACCTTTTTTCATTTTTTTAACTATTTTAAGTTTAATTTTAATATTCAATAAGAATGCCAAAGGTTACATACTGACAAACTGACATTTTTAAAATCAAATAATTAATTATATTCGCAAAAAAATATTTATGTACAATTCAAAAATTATTGGACTTGGTTATTTTGTTCCTGAAAATATTGTTACTAATAATGATTTGTCCAAGTTTATGGAAACTTCAGATGAATGGATTCAAGAAAGGACAGGCATTGAAGAAAGACGTTGGATTGATCCTAAAACAGGTGAGACAACTTCAACAATGGCTGTAAAAGCTTCTAAAATTGCAATTGAGAGATCTGGCTTGAAAAAAGAAGAAATTGATTTTATTATTTTTGCAACTCTTAGTCCTGACATGTATTTCCCAGGTGGTGGGGTTCGTGTTCAAGATATGTTAGATATGCCAACAATAGGTGCGCTGGATGTTCGGAACCAATGTTCTGGTTTTATTTACGCAATGTCTGTAGCAGATCAGTTTATAAAAACTGGGATGTATAAGAATATTTTAGTTATTGGTGCTGAAAATCATTCGGGTGCATTAGAAAAATCTACTAGGGGAAGAGGTGTGACTGTTATTTTTGGAGACGGGGCAGGAGCTGCGGTTTTATCTAGAAGTGAAGAAAAAGGAAAAGGAATTTTATCTTCTCATTTACATTCAGAGGGAAAGCATGCCAGAGAATTAATGCTAGATGGACCTAATACTGGAAGATGGGTTCCAGAAATATTAGCAGAAAATGATCCAGAAGATCAATCATACTATCCACAAATGAATGGACAATTTGTTTTTAAACATGCAGTTACACGCTTTTCAGAAGCTATATTAGAAGGTTTAGAGGCTAATAACTTACAAAAGGAAGATATAGATATGCTTATTCCGCACCAAGCAAATTTACGTATCTCTAAATTTATACAAAAGAAATTTCAACTCTCTGATGACAAAGTACATAATAATATTATGAAGTACGGTAATACTACTGCTGCCTCAGTAATTATTGCTCTTACAGAAGCTTGGGAACAAGGTAAAATAAAAGATAATGATTTAGTTGTTCTAGCTGCTTTTGGTAGTGGATTTACCTGGGGCTCTGTTATGATTCGTTGGTAATATTTTTAAGCCTTATAAAATATAGTCCAATAAACGTTATCAATCCATTTATTGGTAATAATTCATAACCGAATTGATATAAATTATTTTTAGCAAAAGTTGATGCTTCATTCCAATTGCTAGCAATGCATTCATTGGTGTTAAGTTCTAAGCATGTTTGTAAATCCATATTAACTATTGCATAAATTGTTGGGGAATAATTAACTAAAAGAGTTAGTAGAGGGGCTAAAATCACAACAGGAATTAACTTCCTTTCATTTATATCTAGCTTAGTAAACAAGCCAAAAGAAAATAAACCTAATAATGGTCCGTAGGTATAGCTAGCAACTCTTAATAAACTGTCTATAACATTAGAGTTCAATAAATACTTAAATACAATTATAATTATAATTAGAATTAAGCTCATTAAAATGTGAATCCTTTTTCTGATAGCTACTTGTTCCTTTTCACCCTTTTTATTAATGTCAATAAAATCTATGCAGTATGAAGTTGTTAATGACGTTAATGCACTATCTGCGCTACTGTAAGCAGCTGCAATAAGCCCTAAAATAAAAGTTAGAGATAGTATTATTCCAAGATCTCCATTAAGTGCAATTTCAGGAAATAATAAATCTGTTTTTAATTGTCCATTAAGCATCGGCATTTCTATTCCGTTTTTAGCTTTATAAACATATAATAAACTACCTAAAACCATAAATAAAGCAGTGACAATTACAAGAACAATACTAAACCATAACATATTTTTTTGGGCATCTTTTAATGATTTACATGCTAAGTTTTTTTGCATCATATCTTGGTCTAATCCAGTCATGCAAATAGTTACAAAAGCTCCTCCAATAAAAGATTTAATAAAATGTTGCTTATCATAAATATCGTCGAAATAAAATATTTTATTGTATTTAGAAAACTCATCCGAATTTAAATAATCTAGAAAAGTCCAATTAAGGCTGTTTAAAATCTCATAAATGGATATTCCAACTGCTAAAATCATAAATAAAGTTTGTAAGCTGTCAGTCCAAATTATTGTTTTTATACCTCCTTTATTAGTGTAAATCCAAATTAAAAGAACAGAAATAATTACAGTAACAAAATAAGGAACTCCCCATTTGTCAAACACAAACTGTTGTAAAACAATAGCTACTAAAAACAGTCTAAAAGAGGCTCCTAGCAGCCTGGATATAAAAAAATAAACTGCTCCAGTTTTATGAGCTACATACCCAAATCGAGTATTTAAATATTCGTATATGGAAGTAACATTTAATTTGTAATAAACCGGAAGTAAAATATTACTGACTACAATATATCCCGCAAAATAGCCTATAACTACCTGTAGATAGCTAAATTGTGAGGATTCAATCCATCCAGGAACAGAAATAAATGTAACCCCTGATAATGAAGCTCCAACCATCCCAAATGCAACTAAATACCAAGGAGCTTTTTTTCCAGCCTTAAAGAAATCTGAATTATTATCATTTTTAGAAGTTAATTTGGATATCAAAAGTAATACACCAAAATACAATGAAATAACTATTAATATTTGTATCGAACTCATATTTGTAAATATATCAAAATACATATTTAAAAGTCATATTTTGTAGAATATAATTTCTAAACTAATTCATTTAATTTGTAAGTTTGTTTTATGGAATTTTCATCAAAATTAATTCAAAATGCTGTGAATGAAATTTCACAATTACCTGGTATAGGTAAAAGAACTGCCTTAAGGCTAGCTTTACATATGTTAAGGCAACAAAAAAGTCAAACTCAAGATTTAGCTAGCTCATTAGTAATGATGAGAAATAATATTAAATTTTGTACCAACTGTCATAATATTTCTGATTTTGACACTTGTGAGATATGTGCTAATCCAAAAAGAGATAATTCAATCATTTGTGTTGTTGAAGATATAAGAGACGTAATGGCTATTGAAAGTACAAGCTCATTTAAAGGTTTGTATCATGTGCTTGGAGGTAAAATATCCCCTATGGATGGAATAGGTCCTGATGATTTAAATATAATTTCACTCGTTGATAAAATTAAATCAGGAGAAGTTAAAGAGCTTATTTTTGCTTTAAGTTCTACTATGGAAGGAGATACTACTAATTTCTATATATATAAACTAATTAATAAATACGAAATTGTAACATCAACAATTGCAAGAGGAGTTTCTGTCGGAGATGATTTAGAATATGCAGATGAAATTACCTTAGGTAGAAGTATAACAAATAGAATTCCATTTGAGAGTTCAATTAAAATTTAACCAACTTGATTTTATCTGTCATAATAGTAAGCTATAATTCAAGCTCATTTTTAGAGTTATGTCTGCATAGTGTAGCTAAGGCTATTTCTCAGCTGGAAATTGAATCTGAAGTTATTGTTGTGGATAACTCATCATCAGATGATTCTTGTGAAGTTTTAAATAATAAATTCTCGTTTGTAAAATTAATTCAGAATGACGAAAATATTGGTTTTTCTAAAGCAAATAATCTTGGGGTTAGCAAAGCCAAAGGAAAGTATATATGTATTCTAAATCCAGACACTGTTTTACAAGAAAATACATTTGATGAGATATTAAAGTTTTATAAATCTAATATTAAGGTTGGTTTTGTTGGTTGTCAGATGATAGATGGTAATGGCATGTTCTTGAAAGAGAGTAAGAGAGTCATCCCTAGTATTTTTAGTTCTTTTATGAAAGTCCTGGGTATTTCTAAATTCTATTATTCAGCTCTAGATAAAGATAAAAGAGGTTATATCGATATTTTAGCTGGTGCATTTATGTTTGTTGAAAAAACTATTTATGATTCGGTGAAAGGATTTGACGAGGACTACTTTATGTATGGTGAAGATATTGATTTATCGTATAAGGCTTTGAAAAAAGGTTATTCAAATTATTATTTAGGAGATGTTAAAATAATACATTTTAAAGGAGAAAGTACAGATAAAAACTCTGTCTACATTAATAGATTTTATAATGCAATGTATATATTTTATACAAAGCATTTTAACAAATTTTTATTTACTAAAATACTTGCCTATTTTTTTTTTAAGTTCAT
>Ga0308019_10001825_pt1 | contig 12503 bp, 11 predicted proteins | sample Neamet284_FD_203135 | JGI IMG/M metagenome (GOLD analysis project Ga0308019, IMG submission 203135) | Marine microbial communities from water near the shore, Antarctic Ocean - #284 | ecosystem: Environmental > Aquatic > Marine > Unclassified | place: Southern Ocean | collected 2014-10-01 | reverse complement strand
GAATGGAGTAAAAAAGGTGCGACTACATATTTTGGATGTGGTGGCTCTATCGACCCTGAGAATGGAATTCTAATATGTGATTGGACAATAGATGGCGGGGCTGCAGGTACTGGACAAACATTTGGCTGGGCATTCGACCAAATTGGCACCTTCACCATCGGATTGACGGTAACCGATGAGCATGGAGAAATCGATTATACCTCAAAGGAATGGGATGTGGCATTCAGTAATCAAGAAGAATTCGTTCTAGAGATAATCGTCGAGCCAACGGCTTTACCGGTTTATGAAGGCGCAGGGATTGATATTCAAATAATTTGGAATCAAGAACTACCACTAGATTATAGCAGTAATGTGGTATTAACTTGGAAAATCGATGGGGTAAATTCACCAGCTCAGAGTATTTCTGATGCAATCTATCGCTTTGAAGCACCTACTTCAAACACCACAGTGCAAGTCTCTTTGAGCATCCAATTCGTTGATTCATATAACCAACTTCACCTCGATAGCGACCAACTGATTGTCGATGTTGTTAACCGCAATCCAACGCCAATTGTAGTTATCAACACAGTATCTATAATAGAGGGGGAATATTTACTCATAGATTGGTCCAGTTCTCATGATGATGACTGGGATATGGCATCTCTGTTTGCAGAATTTGAACTCGATGGCTCTCCAATTACCCTTGAGGAAGTAAGTGCTGGTATAGTCCATCTTTATGTCAACCAATCTGGAGAACACACAATCACCGTAATAATTCGTGATGGTAAAGGTGGGTCTGCTTTGACCGACATGGATTTCCTTGTAATTAATCGTATACCTAGCGCGATAATTTCATGTTCGGTTAACCAAGTAACTCTTAATCAGAGTTTCACCTGTGGGGCAATCGATCTCAATGATACAGTAAATGACCTCGACGGTTTAATTCTGAAGTGGACATTCAGCGATGGAACACAAACAATTACCGCGGATTCAATCAATCATTTTTTCACCGAATATGGAACACATCATATTGGATTGATAATTACAGATGATGATGACGCCGCTTCTACTTCAAATATGAGTTTCAATATAGTGGATCCAAACGCTCCCACTGAGGGAAGCAAGGATAATGGAAATGGAAATGGCGCAGGAGGAATTGGTGAGGAAGATAACCTCCCTAAATTATCTTTTTCAAACCCCTTGGTTATATTTCTGATCGCCTTGGTTGTTATCATAATTATCGGGGTAATTCTAATCATCACGGTAAAAGCCAATAAGAATCCTCAATCAAAATGGGATCAGCAGGACAATGCATGGTTTGATCAATCAAGTGAGGTATTAGATCAAGAAAGCAAAACTGCAATTCCAATCGAAAATTATCAACCGGGCGGTGATGGTTATTATTACAAAGTAGATCCAGATGGGTCATGGGTAGAAGGTGGAGCATACGTGCAAAATACAGATGGTTCGTTCGTGCCATACCAAGAATGAACGATATTTCTAACTCCAAAGTGGGCCTAAAGTGTTCCAATGCCGATGATAACAATAGAATTTCAAATAATGTCCCATTTCAACTAAAAATTAACTCATACAATAGAATTCCAATTAGGGTCAATGGCTTGACGGAGGCGAATTAAGAATCCTTCGAAAGTCCCTGATGAACGATGATTAACGGCGAACGATGATGGTCAAAATATCACCGTCTTTGAGAAAAAGGTCGAGTCCAACCAATCCAACCACACAGGTTCACTAGGATAAAGGAGTATAGAACCCAGCAATTAGCAGATAAATCACAATATTATCTGTAATTCTCATTTGAGCCTTGAACTTTGTAGATTGCTTTCTCGATTCACAATGCATCTGAGTCCGTCATCCACATACGCCTCAACTCTCCTTGGAATTGGCTATTTTAGGACAACTCCGACCATGTAGTCAACGAAGTAGAATCTTAGTTGAAAAGAAGAATATTATGATGAAAACAGTGGTTCAGAAACCATAGAATCACTGGGTAAAATATATCTCTGAAATAGATAGAAACAGAGGCTACCCTCTGTTCCCACCTATTTTAGCCACCGAATGCAAGAATCACTCACTGTATTTACTAAAGCCGCATCGAGATTAGGGCTCAATTAGAATTGAATAATGAAGTATGTGTACTTTGAACCAAAAAACACTATATTAATAATAATGAGTTGGAGTTTGTTTGATGATGATGGCACATTTGTTCTCATTTATCTATGGAATTTCATTTATTATTATAGGGATATCACACTTAAGAGAGCCGCAAAAATTTGTTGATATCGTTCCTTCCTATCTTCCTTATGCTTTATTTTTAGTTTACTTGACCGGAGTAATGGAAATCGCTGGTGGCATTGGAATAATCTATCCAGAAACGAGAGTAATTAGTGGTAGATTACTAGCAATCTTTCTCATTGCTGTTTTCCCTGCTAATATCTATATGTGGACACATGATGTTGCTTTCAATGGAATAGAACTAACTACAACCCAACATATCTTGAGAACTTTTATACAAATATTTTTGATATTCATGGCTCTTTTCTTATCAGGTGATTTATCAATATCTTGAGTTGTTGACCATTATGGGGATGAACAACTATTGATAAGCAGATGTAATTTAAATTTGGTTAATGTATGGAATAATCTCTCTGATTGCGGTTTTCATAATACTGATATTATTGATGATTAAATTAAGAGAACACACGATGTCTGCTTCCAGTTTTATGGCAGTAGACGCACAGCCAATGGAAATGCCGAGTCAAGGCGGTGAAGGGAAATCTGTAGTTGTAATTGGAGGGGGAATTAGTGGATTGACCACTGCAAAATACCTATTGCAAGCCGGATCCAATGTCACATTACTTGAACAGCGTAATATCGTAGGGGGGAACAATGATCCATATCTTGAAGGAGGGAGGCATTATTCAACAACTATCATCATAACTCTACCAGCACAACAACCACACTACCTTAAATTATGCCGTGAACTTGGATTAGAACAGACTCCTCATCAATTCTCAGAACTTGAAGGTTCAATTGTTTTTGAAAATAAAGAATGGAATACGAGGATGGGAGCGGGATTATGGCCATTTCTAAAATTCATATTCAAGAAGACTTCTTTGATGGAGTCTATAAATGGAATCCATATTTTCACTAAATTGTATTACCAATTCAAGTGTTGCCCAGAATCTAGTAAAAGTGTTAAGGATTTACTTGGTAATAGACTGATTAACTCAACAGTGTTCACACATTTTTTCATGCCTTGGGTTGGTATCAACACTTGGTGCAGATTCGAGGATCTAGGTAATCAACCAGCCCATATTTTCGCTTCTTTCATCTTTGAGTATGCTCTGACTCTAAAAGTCCGAGATAAGACTGCTTTAGAACATGAAAGAGGGTGGTGTGTATTAGATGGGAGGATAATTCATAGTTTAGAAAAAAAATTGATTTCAAATGAAAATTATGCACAAGAAACGAATTCAAAAATAGAACGTATATCTAGAACTAGCGATGGAAAATTAATTGTTAAGAGCCAACAAGGGGGTTCATGGTCTTGTGATCATGTTGTTATGGCTACACAACCATTTCAGGCCCTTCCTCTGATTTCCGATTTGGCCTCTAACTCACTAGTTGATGAACTAAAAAAGTGGGGGAAAATGGATTGTTATGTATTATTACATTCCGATTTTTCATCAATTAAGAAAATGCCCTGGTTGCATCAAACTCACAAAAATAAAGCAACTAACAAATTATACATAACCAATACAATCAAACCCATAATGTCTGATATCGAATTAGATTATGTCATCACATATGTGTATAACACAGAAAACTATCACGACTTCATCACTCACCACATTGATAAATCTAAGATTGTCAAAACTTATGAGCCAAAGTTGCCTGTATTCGATCTTAAGAATTCAGTAAATCGTAATTCAGTATGGCGGGACATTGACCAGGATTGTGTCGATATTCACTGGACTCAAGCATGCCGCTCAGGTCTACAGTACCACAATAATGGAATATTAAGCGCCAAAAGAGTTGTGAAGAGTGTTCTCGGTTTGCATTGGTAAAATTAGGATATCCCATGAATCAGGAAATTTAGTTTGAGGTATAATTATGGAAATTAGTCGGGAAATATTGAGAATGACGGTATACATATTTGGAACACTTGTTCTTCTATCGTATGTATTTGGCATATCTAGAATGGATGACCCAAATCAATTATGGGGTGGGATTCCAGAATCATGGCGTCCACTCAATATTGCATGTATGTTCGTTGCAGCAACTGGATTTTTGATCATGTGGTGGTTCTTTCTCTATCGTTGGGATGCTGCAGCAGTTGAAATGGTACAATGGCCCTCGGGGAATGGAGTAGGTGGTGGAAATACACGTTTATTCATTGCATTACTGTTAGTTTTAATCCCCTCTATTTTATGGCTAGAATTGACTGCTTATCATGTTCGTAGCGATTATAACTGGACTAAATGGTTGGTTATTGGAAATTTATTGCTGGTCTGTATCGGTAATATTTTACTGGGATTATTTGCATTGGGTGCCCACCAACAAAACATACAGCACGGGACTATTTGGCCATTATTAGGAGCAGGGATGTTAGCTATTCAAGTGATAATCAATGATGGTATATTATGGAATTTAAAGTACCCATGGTGATAAATATGTATGAATTTGTTTGTAAAAATATAGCAAAAAAACAACTCTCTATATATGATCCTGATGTGTTAGATTTCATGGGAACACAATCTACCTAATATCGAGTTACTATCATGCATACCATACAACGGAATTGAACCAATGAATTTAGGAACTGGAGATAGAATCATACGCTTAATTGGTGGATTTGGATTTGTAATGCTTGATTATTTTTCAAATACCCAATGGGAGATAATTTTGTTATTTATTGGACTATGGAGTGTATTAACATCCACATTTGGATACTGCCCTTTCTATCGCTTAACGGGGATCAATACTTGTCCAACTCAAATAAAAGAAGTTAGAAAGTAGTATCTGAAATTAATGAATGATTTGTTCATCTTTTGACATCAAAATTTTCAAGGAATATTCAATATGCTTGTATGGATTGAATTGAGAAGTAACTACGCCTCTAACTATTCCTTCAGGGTCTACGATGAATGTCACCCGGGTCCTAAGTATTCCAAACGTCCGCTTTAATTTCATCTTTCTAACGAGTTGACTTTTTGAATCTGTTAGTAATGTGTATTGTAAATTATGCTTCTTCCGAAAATTTTGATGAGTTTGCATTGAGTCAGATGAAATCCCATACAAATTACCTCCAGCTTCTACGATTTCATCATATCTATCACGGAATGCACATGACTCAATAGTACAGCCAGGGGATCCATCTTTAGGATAAAAGAATAATACTGACCATTGCCCTTTAATATCGGACAATTTTAGTAGCTCACCATAATCATTTATGAGATTAAAATTCGGGAAATTTTTGCCAATCCACCCATCATGCACATCCATTTCCATCACCACATACCAAGAGTATCTCTCAAAGCACCATCTAACTTTTCATGTTGAAACTTATACCCACTATCTAGCAGACGATTAGGAGTTACTCTCTGACTTTCAGTTGTTAATGCAATACCCATTTTCCCAAATAATAACCAGACCCCAAACGGAGGAGTGGGAATAAATGCAGGTCTTCTAAGTACCCTACCAAGTTCCTTTGCAAACTGTTTTTGCTTGATTGGATTGGGTGAAACAATATTGTAAACACCTTCAGTATCAAGAGTCATTAGAAGATGATGGATTGCATAAACCTCATCATCCATTGAAATCCATGATAACCACTGGCGACCACGTCCTATTGGCCCACCCGCACCTAATTTTGCTGGAAGCAGCATCTTGGAAAGAGCGCCACCAGTTGCATCTAGAACCACCCCTGTACGTAGATGAATTGTCCGAATCCCTGCGTTTTTAGCAGCAGCAGCAGAGGATTCCCATGCAGCACATACATCTGGTAAATATCCTGTTCCAGATTCGCTTTCCTCTGTAAGAATCTCATCGCCTCTATCACCATACCACCCAATAGCACTCGCAACCATGAACAGTTCCGGCTTGTTAGATAGATTTGCTAATGTTTCTGCAAGTAATGTGGTACTTTCTATTCGACTAGATTCAATAATCTTCATTCTTGATATTGACCAACGCTTGTCACCAATACCTGCACCGCCAAGATGAATGACAACATCAAACCCTTCAATCAATTTAGGATTTAATATTTCATCTTTAGGATTCCAAAAAATTTCTTGATTTTTTGGGTTGGGATTATGGCGGACTAATCGCCAAATATCATGCCCACCTGTATCAAGAAATGCTACTAATTGTTTTCCAATAAGCCCCGATGCACCGGCAATAAGAATACGTTTTCTAGATTTATCTCGATGTATTCCATGTTGCTCCATATCACGGATTAGACGTTGACTACGTGCTCGAAACATTCGGTCAAGACGCTTTTTTATGCTTCGGCCTGCAACTAATCTTCCAGGTAATCCCATTGGAAGCTTGTATTCAACGTCATCTATAACATGACATTGACCATCCCCTCTATCCTCAAAATGATGTCTATGATGCCACGATTTAAAGGGCCCTTTGACCATTATGTCTTCGAATTTTTCTGGTGGTTGATAACCTAGATGTTCTGCTACCCATGTCATTTTAACTGGCCCTAATGGAAAACGGAAAATACGCTTAGAACCGTTTTGGAGAGTCTCGTCAGAACGTACTTCTTCTGCGATTTCCCAAGGGGGCATCAATCTTCTAAAAGATCCTCTCCGTTCAAACCATTCAAATACATCCGAACGATCAGCATTTACTTTTGTTATACATTTATATTGCATTGTTTCACCTCTAAATTGTCCCATAAAAGAGACTCTTTTGCCCAACGTTCTAGATAAGTTCGGACGTTTAATTTTCTTGCAGTATTCTTCGAAGACATATAACGTACCTTGCCAAATATTGGCCTCTCGGGACCCCAAGCTCGGTCATGACGACCAAGTACCCAAAAAATGCCAGTGTAGGAGTTAGGGTCACGTCCATCTAAAGCCCATCGATCATTAATTTGAATCATCCAATCAGCAGCAATTTCAGGAGATGGTGCCCATTCTAAAATCCTTTTACCCCAAAGCATACGAAGATAATTATGAATTACGCCAACCCTGGTTAATTGTCGCTGAGCAGCATTCCATAATTCATCATGAGTTTCAGCATTCTCAAGATCTTTGAAAGTATACTTTTCCCTAGGGTCATCCTTATGCTCTAATAATGATTTTTTAGCCCAATCAGGTATTGATGAAAAAGAAGAGTAATCAGCACGGTGAAATGCAAAATTAAACCCAAGTTCACGCCATGTGATAATTTGGTCAAGGAAGGCTTCAACTGGCTCCGATAAACCCCACCAACCTGATCTTCGACCTCTAAGATTATCATTAACCATTGTTGGAGACCACCCCACACTTTCTAGAATTGTTTGGACTATTTCTATTGTAGATATATGTCCAAAATGTATCCAAGAAGAAAAACCACTAACAGCAGAATTGTCTACACTATTACGATCTAAATGGTACCTTGTCATTCTATTTTCAATAAAATCTTGTAAATTCTCCAACGCCTTAGTGTGCCCACCTTCAATTTGGTTAACTGCTGGAACCTCGTGATCTATGTCTAAAGTTGCAAGAGCAGTTTCCCCAATGGTTCCGCCTTGACAAACTCGCCAAATCCATTCAAAGGGCGTCAATTTAATTTTTGAAGTTTTTAGTACTGATTGAAATAGTTCATCATTCATCCAAAAATTATGTTCTTTTGGTATCGTATTAGAATTGGGGAGATTACTCCATGCTTCAACAAATCGCGAGTGTACATGGCGACGAAATGAATGTGCTGTTGGGTAGGCTTTCGTTGCCCATGACATCGGAATTAATCCATTGCTATCAATTGCTTCAAATCGAACTTTTATTACATGTTTAATTCTTTCAATAATCATTCTTGGATAATAAGTAGGGAAATCATCAGTAACTACTGCAACCGCGCGCTTTGAGAGCCTTTTCAAAATACCATTACTTGGTTGTAAGGGGGTTTCTACCCATGGAATAAAACGGATTTGTTGTGATTCAAAATACTTCATATTATCATTCATTCCTTGAATCATAAATGTCATAATTCTATCATTTGCAAATTTATGTTGCGTTGAAATGGCCTCGAATACAAGCAACGGCTTATCGAATTTCTTAGCAATTTCTGCTGCCCTTTGTAAACCTGCATTGAAATTGGGCCTACGTGTTGAAATCATCCAATAAAGAACATATTCTCCTTCGTTATTTTCTGAATAATCATTAAGAGAACGGATTCTTGAATCACTAATTGGAATCATATATTATCCTCCTTAAAACAATCTATTGATGTGTTTAGATGAACGATATATGGGGCCTTCAAATCTGTGGTCAAGTCATTAATATTCAACAACGGGTTACTTGCTAAACTGGTTAATGCCATAGTTCGCATAGCTGTGCTTACCCAATTGATTTCTGAAAATTGATCACTCGGAAAAAATGCTGCTTCTAGAATTTCATTAGAATCAATTATTAGTTCATAATTATCTACATCTACATGGTAACAAATGAATAAACCGCATGTCTCTGACTGGATGCGTTCGCGTATTCCAATAATTCCTATAACTCGGCCATTAAGCCCGCATTCCTCATAGAGTTCACGAATTACGGCATGTGTAGGAATCTCATTCTGTTCAACGTGGCCTTTTGGTAATCCCCATAGCCCTGCATGTGAACCAATTGCTTCCTTGACTAAAAGAATAGCATCGTTTTGAATCACTGCTGCTGCTACGCCTAGGTCTACTTGTATCTCAAACACAGGTATACGTTTTATGTTTCACATTTAATAGGCTGTTTTTCTGAACGTACTAAATAACACTCCTTTATTTACTCAATAGTTAGGCGTTAACCATGGTTCTTAGGATTCCTTTACCAAATATTGAGTGTGATGTTGATTCGGATGCTTTGCTCCCCACCTCTTTTGGCGATTTCCGAATCCGTGTCCGCGTAGATTCACTTGGTAATGAGAACGTGTTACTTTACATTGAAGATAATAATTCAAATATTACTCCACTGGTTAGGATACATTCAGAATGCTTAACTGGTGATGCTTTTGAATCATTAAAATGTGATTGTGGATCACAACTTCATGCCGCAATGAAACAAATACAAGATGAGGGAGCGGGGGCGATTGTCTACCTTCGTCAAGAGGGTAGAGGAATAGGTCTGGCTGAAAAAATCAGAGCCTATCGTCTTCAAGATAATGGCTTAGATACACTAGATGCAAATCTTGCTCTTGGATTACCAGGAGATGATAGAAGTTATGAATTCGCAGCTAAGATGTTAATTGAAATTGGTTATCAGCAAGTTCGTTTATTGACAAATAATCCTGAAAAATTGCTTGGTTTAGAAAATAACGGGGTTAAAGTATTGAAGCGTGAACCGCATGTCACCGGTGTTTGTGAATTGAATAAGGGTTATCTGCTGACAAAAGCAAGTCGTATGGGTCACCTAATGGAAAACATTTAACGAAAAATGAGGATTATTTATGGGGAATTCATTGATTGGTCAGAAAGCACCAGATTTCACTCTCCCAAAATCAAACGGAGGGAGTTTATCTCTATCTGATTTAGATGGTCAATGGAAAGTGATTTTCTTCTATGCTAAGGATGGTTCGCCTACATGCAAGAGAGGTTGTTTAACATTCAAGGAACAATATGATTTATTTCAATCACTAACACCACCTGTCCACATAATTGGTATCAGTCAAGATTCTGTAAAAGATCATGATATATTCAAAAATAAGTTGAATTTACCTTTTGACATTCTTTCTGATCAAGATCGTGTGGTTGCTAAATCCTATGGGGTCCCTTTATTCCTAGGGAGATTTCCTGCTAAGTCATCATTTGTCATTGGCCCAGATAGGACAATACATCACTGTTATGATTGGTTATTTAGACCTCGGAAACATGTTGCTAAGATTCTAAATTCATTAAGTCAAATATCCAAAGGCGGGGATATAAAATGACTTGGCAACAAATTATGCAAGATGCGGGCCTAACAGAAAGAGAAGCAAAATCTGTGCTAATTTTGTCAGTATCTAAACGCTTGAAGGCGAGCGAACTTGCTAAAGAACTTCACACATCACGATTAGATGCATACAATTCTCTATCTAGACTTCAGGAAATTGGTATTGTTACTGTTTCAGCAGAAAAACCAATGAAATTTAGTTGTCCACCTGTAGATCAGGTGGTAGAGAAATTAATTGTGATACAGAAAGAACGTCTACAACTAACTGAAAGTGACTTTAAAGAATTACAATCCAGCAAGAAGAAAACATCTAAAAAAAATGTTGATGAAAGTATTGTAGAAGAAGCGAAGTTCGCAGTACTGAAAGAACGCTCTAATATCCTAAATAAAATCAATGATATGGCAACTCTAGCCGAAGAACGTATCATACTAATACTAGGCCAATTTGGTATTCTTCACCTCTGTCGCTCTAGAGCTATTTCAGAGATTAATTCTGCTGCAGAGCGTGGAGTGGTGGTACAAGTATTAGCACAATTAGATCGGCGAACTATTCGATTTTTTGATGATTTACACCCAAATGTGTTAATCAGACATTCTGACGAATTAGGATCCCTCGGTGTAATTGTTGATGGTTTTCAAGTTGTCCAATTTCTTCAAGTTGAAAAAAATCCTGTAGGACGCGGCCGTGAAGATGCTGCTTTAATTATTGAATCTAAACAATTTAATTCGACTCAAACTAACTTAGTTAAGATGATTTGGGACGAAGCAATTGAATTTGAATCGGCCAAAATGAGGTTTACTGAAGAAAGAATTGTTGAACCTCTTAGATTGACTGTTGGCGAGGGTTCTTTCCTTGATATATTTCGTAATGCTTTAGGGTTCTCAGAAGAACTACCTGAACACGATACTCCTTTTGATATCAATTCATTTATGGCATCTGGAAAGGAATTGAATGCCGCTCGTAAATCTCTCCAATCTGGCCAACTTGATAACTTGAGAATTTTAGGAATTGATATTGCTAATTTACTACGGCAAGTGGGAAATCGTATTGGACAAGAACTTGCATTCAGTTTACAATCTTTAGATGAAGATGTAGATTTTCTCAATGAAATAATGGATTGGTGGGAATATGCAGGATTAGGTGAATTGGAATACTTTTTTGATCCGATGTTCTATGTTCAAGCAAATTTACATCAATATTCAGGAGATAATAATGGTGATTTACCATTATGGCAAATGGATTATGGAATTATCGAAGGGGCTTTGATGTCACGTTATCCAGAAGGAAGCAAGGTCATCATTCGGAAAGAAGGTGGAGAAGGCCCTACTGGACCCTGTAAATTCTATCTGATTTTCACTACAAATGAATTAACGGACATTGATAGTGACTCGGCGGTTTGAAAAACCGCTGTTTGAGTTAGGCACACTGTGCCTATCAATTTCAATTTTAGATGAACCACTGTTCTTATCACTTTTACACATTGTTGAAGAAGGTGAAATCACCTCCAAAACAGTGTCTTTTTCAGGGTCTGAATGAGGTGCTGCTGTCCGGCACACACGCTAGCGTATGTTCACATTCGATGGTGGGTGGAAACTGTGCCGCAGACTTTACACCAAACCGTGGTTCCATCTTTACGTGGTGTTGCACCAGCAACATCAATTTTTACGCCGCATACACAAGTGACGGTGTTCTCCATGATTGACCCGATACTGTCCCGCTTGATGAACTCAACGCTCAAGCAGACAGGTTTAGCCATGCTTCAAAACACATGAAACTCTTGGTTGTAGAGAAGCCTTTGACTTCTTTAAAAGTAAATTGTTCTACTGTTCCATTGGCTGAAGAAATAGCACGGTGTATCGCTTCTTCGTTTTCTTTACGTTCTGAACGTTCGACGATTGCCCAGCCACGCAAGACAGTGGTTTGGTTTCGTTTTAACAACGGTAACAGGGCTTCGATGTGCTCAATACTGTGATGTGGGAGATTTACTAAAAGCAAGTCGGTTTGATTGAGGTTTTTAGCGTCGTGCGCCCAATCAAGGGCATCACGGCAATGAAGTTCTGTTGGATGTAATGGTGGCGCTGGATTTCCTTGTTCATCTTTACGACGTGATGCCAGATAATCGAGATTGAGGGAAAGTAATTCAACTGCATCGGGATTGAGGTCACCAACCAAATAGCCCTGTAGAAGCCCGGTTTCATTGAGTAATGCACCCATGCTCGGACCAACACCTGCATAGGGGTCACATACGACCAATGGACGACCGAGTTTGGCTCGAAGTTGTTTGGCAGATGCAAGCGTTTCGATGCGCTCATTGGATAATCGCGCAGAAAAATAGACCTTTGAAGGATCAACCCAAAGCAAGTATCCGCTTTCACGGATAC
>Ga0308019_10001824_pt1 | contig 12503 bp, 10 predicted proteins | sample Neamet284_FD_203135 | JGI IMG/M metagenome (GOLD analysis project Ga0308019, IMG submission 203135) | Marine microbial communities from water near the shore, Antarctic Ocean - #284 | ecosystem: Environmental > Aquatic > Marine > Unclassified | place: Southern Ocean | collected 2014-10-01 | reverse complement strand
GCGTTGTAACCTTCTCTCACGGCGTTATCGGCAATCAAAGCCAAATGGCCCTCACTGAAGTTGGCAGAGTTGACAATATTGCACCCGAAGAACGAATTTGGAGTGCACGCTTTGATGGCGACCGATGTTATCTTGTTACCTTCAGGCAAATCGACCCGTTGTGGGTGATTGACATGGCAGATGAAACCAATCCAACGATACTCGGAGAACTCGAAGTACCTGGTGTCTCAACCTACATCCACCCACTTTCTCGAGATCACTTGTTGACCATTGGCATGGGCCCAGGAGAGGCAGATGGAACAGGGCTTGACTGGTCAAGCACCCGCCTTTCTTTGTTCAACATCACCGACCCAACAGCGCCTGCAGTCGACGACCACCTCACTCTTATCCCAGTAGCAGACCCTTCAGATAATGCATGGATGTGGTCCTACTCTGAAGCCAGTTATGAGCACAAAGCATTCCAGTATTGGGCGCCAAAAGGACTGCTGGCCATCCCACTTTCAACGTACAGATACCAAAGCTGGACGGACTCAAACGGCGGATACCATTGGAATTACCAATACGTCTCCAAATTAGTATTGGTGAATGTTTCAGAAGAAACGGGCAACCTTTCAGTCCATGGAACTGTTGACCATTCCGACCTTTATGACCGGGGAGACAATCATAATTGGTGGAATGGATTTAACATCCGCCGCTCCATCTTCATGGGTGACTTTGTCTATGCAATTTCAGCAGCTGGCGTTACGGCAACGAACTTGACGACAATGGGCGAAAGTGCGAGCATCGAACTTGCTTATGAGACTCCACACAACACGTATTATGACGATGTTGTTGAATCGGAGACTGGTGAAACATCGACCAGTGATGGGGAGTCTTCCGAATCAAAAGACCGAGATGATGACGAGAAAAGCGAATCATCAGAAACTGATGGGACTGGTTCGGAACCAGATCGCACTTGATTCTTCACAGGTTAGCGTTGATCTTCCATCGCCATTCGGCACCCATGTGAATGATGGCGATCGGAAGGAGTCCCAAGTTTTTCCGTATCATTATAACGGTCCTTTTTGCTGTTAATTATTTGATATTTTTTTGAATCCAGTGCCTGAACAAATATATGCAAGATGGAAGAAGCGCTAATGGTATCAATACAGGAGAATATATTACTAAGACAAATCCAGTTAAAACGATTGCCTCACCACCACCGATGAATAATAATAACACAACGATTACTAATATGATAAACGAAGTTGAAAGTAAGAATATTTTTACAAATATTGTTATTGGATTGGAGGGTAAAGAATCATCATCTTCCCATTCAAACTCTTGATTACAATATGGGCAATCGAATAATCCGAATACTCCATCTTCTAATTCAATATCATCCTCACAATGTGGGCACTGAATTCTTACCATAGCATCCCCAGACATTGCGGTAGAATAAGTTTTGAGCCGGTTTCCGATTCAAAGTGCCCCCGCACTCCGCGGGCTCGAAGCCATCTTTGGGGCAGGAGATTGAAGACTCCAATCAACGGTTTTTGAGGTAGTCTGCACCATACCATGCCCATTGGTCCATTGTCCAACCGGGGGGTAATCCTTCAGGTGGTAGTGGTGGAGCTGCCGTCACTGCTGGTGCTGCTGGCATTGCTGGTGCAGTTGGTGCCACAGGGGCACTCAGTGGAGTAAATGGGGCCGAAATATTTTGAGCGAAGTCGGTGTTCAGAGGATTCTGTTTTCCTCGACGACTCACCAATGCAAAACCAATGAGTGCCAAACCTACAACAACGACTCCAATAATACTCAAAGTCATTGTCAAAGAAGAACTTTCAGAGGCGAAGTGACGTGATGCGTCCATTGGGAACGTATCTCCTTCATCCGACCATCCATCGCCATCAGAGTCGGGGCAACCAATGAGGTCTTTACTCGAATCTCCAGCAACTTCTGGACAGTCATCTGTCAGATTTGTCCCTTGCTGATCCGGGTGACCGTCTTCATCGAGGTCAGACCAAAATCGGGCATCTTCTGAGAACATGTCAAGGATATCATCCCAGCCGTCCCCATCTGAATCAGGGCAGCCGAAGCGTTGTTCGGATGAGAGACCAAACAATCCAGGGCAACTATCAGGGGAATTGCCAGTGATTGAATCACCATATCCGTCCATGTCACCGTCAAGCTGTTGTGTTGCATCATTCGGGAACATATCGACAGCATCGGACCATCCATCTCCATCTGTGTCAAGACATCCAAACGCATCTTCTGTCGAGTTACCCGCTACTTCAGGGCATACATCTGCTTGGAATCCACCTACGGCATCACCATAGCCGTCAGCGTCTTGGTCGGCGTATTGACTGCTGTATGCAGGAAAAGCATCAGCGCCATTTGCCACAGTCCAACCAGCACTTGAGTCAGACCAACCGTCACCATCACTATCGATGCAGCCAAGGCGGTCTTCGGTTGAAGTTCCAACTACAGTAACGCAATGGTCGCCTTCAAATCCGTCAACTTCATCACCATATCCATCGTTATCGAGGTCAGACCATTGGGTTGGCTCTACAGGGAAATCATCGACTGCGTCAGCATAACCATCCTCATCGTAATCTGTGCAACCGATGACAGTTCCTAAATCACTCGTGCCAACAGTAAGAGGGCAGTCATCATCGACATCTGAGAAACCATCGTTATCATCATCGAGATCTTCATTGGCATCTTCACAACCGTCCTGATCTTTATCATTGGACAGAGTCGAAAAGAAAGAAAGTGGGCTCATTGGACAAAGGTCAACTTCGGCAGAAGACAGTGAGCAAGCCCAAAAACCGACCGAAAGAGCAGCATCACAAACCCGATCATTGTCATCATCGTAATCTTCACCAACGTCTCTACAACCGTCGAGGTCGTAGTCTGAAAGGGAAGAAGATGTCCAATCGAGGTCTCCAAGCGCACAGTAATCTGTGAGATCACTCATGCCATCGTTATCATCGTCATCATCTTCTGTTAAATCTGCACAACCGTCCATGTCATGATCGGTTGCCATTGAAGAAATCCAAGTTAAATTCCCAAGAGAGCAATCATCTAAAATGTCAAGGACGCCATCATTATCGTCGTCATCATCACAAAGGTCTCCACTTGCATCACCGTCATGGTTTGCTTGAGCAGAATTCGCAATGAATGGGCAATTGTCGACTTCGTCACCAACACCATCGCCATCGCCATCCACGAATGGGTCAATTCGAACGACCTCATCACGGCCATTATCTACGTAGTAGAGGTGCCCATTTGGACCGATTTCGAGGCCCATGATTGAAGTGGCGGAGGTTTGGATTGTATCAGCCACAGTAGCACCTTTGCCATCCGAATCTAAATCCAATGCAACGATTTTCCCATTCCCATTGAGTGATACAAACAGCTGGTCGCCATCGAGCGCAATTCCAGAAGGTTTGTCGAAACTCACTATGTTGCCTTCTTCGACGTAGAATGAGGCAAGAACGCCCCATTCAATGCCAGTAATATCTGAGTATTCCTGGAGCGGCTCCATACGAGTGGATTCACCCATGATGCTTTGTGTATTGTAAGTCGTATCATCAGTATTGACCCAGAGAACACGGTTTGCACCTGCATCTGCAATGTAAAGGATTCCTGAATCTTTGTCTAAAACCATATGGCCAGGAATGCCATAAGCATGCGTAAGTGAGATGTCAGCATATCGGCGAACGATTCCATCAGAGTGGTCATCTTCACCCGTATCGTGGTCGGCTTGGAAGTCGTAGTACACCAGTTCTCCATAGTAGCCATCATTGTACCAGTAAGCATTGTCGGAATCGTGAGCAATCCCAACCCCGTATGGTGATTCATGGTTCATGTCAATATGGCTGCCAAGTAGACCGTTACCGTTGTTCTGGTTTTCCATTGCGAAATGGCTGAGGGAAGATGGCCAGAGTGTTGGGCCCATGAAATTGTTTGCAGCACCTTGGCCACAAAATGTATTTCTGGTTTCTTGAGCCGAGCCCCATTGCCAATCAAACTCGGGGTGATACGAACCAAATGCAATTGCACTTACTTCTTCGAGAAAGTGGTTTCTATTCGAATCTTGGCGGTTCTGAGAGGTTTGAGACTCCATACCCGTGTTTTCGATAATAGTTATGCTGTCTGAGGCACGGTTTGCCACCCACAACTCGTTTGCTCGACCCGGATGAAATTCAAGATCACGGGGGTCTGAAAGAGCATCTGAAGAGTCAGCAATGACAACTTCATCGAAGCCAGTTCCAAATTGTGTGACTATCGGGTCGTCTTTCGTTCCTACTGCATGTGAAGGGATTGAGAAAAGCAAAATGCCGAGAAGAATGATACACGCCTGCTTATTCACCATGTTAGCCCCACAGTGTGGTGGGTCTTGATACCTTGCTCTCCTTCACATTTTATGCTCTCGATATTTTTTGCATCTCATCGAGTGTTGATTCACGACTGGCCTTTGTAAAGACTGGGCTCATTTTGCTTTCAATAAAATTATTCTGAAAACGCCAATAGAGCAGGCGATGTAGCGGTAATGTGAGAAACTAATTTCCATCTTGCGATTCGATTATTACTCACGAATGTAGCGCTCAGCCCACTTGTCTTCTTCTGCAGTAGGCATCCCTGATGGAGTCTTTGATGTGCTTGAAGTTTCCTTTTCTTTCCGACCCATCGACATAGCAATGACAAGAAGCCCCAAAACCGAACTAAGCCCAACCAACATCATGTTGAGGTCTTCAGTATTTTCAGAGGTATCTGCAATAATTTCATCTGTGCTGTCATCTTTGACAGGAGCGTCATCATCACCGGTTGTGTTGGTTTCAGGTTGTGTGTTTTCAATGATACAAGTAGTGCAAAAAATAGCCGAGAACACGATTGAATTTCCGTTCATATCGAGCGCAGTGAAGTCATACGTTACATTTTCAATATCACTTGAAAGGGCCAATGCTGTTTGACCTTGAAGTCCAGCCATACCTAAACTGAAATCATTAATGACGCCACCCATCATTCGTGAAACCCCCATTGATCCGAGCGTTTCTGAAGAAGTAATGTGTAATGTGTATGCACCCGCTTCCAAATTGGAGAAGGTAGAAACTTCACCTCCAGTAAACCAACGGCTTGAGACACTGTTGTCATCTTCATCGATGAGCTGAAGATGAATTGTAGGTGTTTCACGGTCTTCATCAACAGCCGAACTCAACGTCCAATCTACAAAGTTAATCTCATTTCCTGAAACATCAACTGCACCCAATGCATACATGTTTTGTTGATTGTGGCCTTCATTGACAGAAGTGGCAAGGTAGACGCTATGCATCATACTGCCCGTATTTTCAATCTCATCAACCAATGCCCATTGGGTTTGGTCGTCAGTGTTTTCAGCAGAAACTCGATAGATCTGCCAGACGGTCCCGTCTTCATTTATCATACCGTTCCAGGCAATTTTAATCGTACCATTGTTGAGATAGGTGGCTGAGACCAAAGCAGGTGCATTTGGTGCGCGGGCATCTTCCAGAACCGGCGTCGACATCGAATTGCGTGTGGACGAAAGCGTCGTTTGTGCGGCGTTCCCAGGCGTTCCAAAAGAGGCGCTGGCGGTTACAGCATACCATGCATTCTCTGAAGCCCCCGTAATGACGGCATACTCAAATGTTTCAACTGAAGCATTGACAACACCAATGAGTGCAACTCCATTGGTTGTGAGTGAGGTAATCTGCCCACCGGTAGAGCGCCAGACAGAATATGTAGCTTCTGAATGATTCAACAGATCAGTCCACGTAATTGTAGTGGTGGAGTCGCCATAGGATGCATCTAGATTTGATACGATATTTTCTGATTGGGAAAGGGTTGTTTCAGTTACCGAGCCGGTTGGTGCAAGGTCGAGTCGAGTTTGTTGATTCATAAATTCATCCGCTAGGGTGACTGCATAGTAGAATACGCCACTGACACCTGAATCTATGGAATGATTATACTGAGTTACGGAAGAATTGAAGGAGGCAATAAGGCCAACATGTTCACCATCGAGACTTGCAATAGGCGCAACGCTTCTCCATACATGGAGCGTATGATTGACATCTTCAACAACAGAGCCACTCCAATTGAGACTCGTAATGCTGGTTGAAGCAGTGAATTGAAGTTGTAAGGAGCCGTTGAGAATAGATCCAACATTGTCCTCTTTCACGACTTCAGTGAGGGTGTTGCCCGAAAGTAAGCGAGCATCAGTTTGATTGTTTTTGGTATGGAGGACAGTATAGTAACGCGCTTGGTCCGTTTCAGTAGAGTGGTGGACAGTCATCGATTCTTGTACAGATGTCAAATTCCCTGCAATTTCAACCTTGGATAAATTTTCCCAATTCTCACGGCTAGCGGGGAGCGCATGGCTCCAGACAGAGGTTGTATGGTTCGTCCCAAACATTCCATCAATTCGTGAAAAATCAATCCATTCGATTTCAGTTGTAGAGGCCGTGGCGTTGTAGGCTGCATGAAGGTCATAAGGCGAGGTTGTAGGTGCTCCATATTCAGTAGTCGGCTCAGTAAGGGTTGCATTACCGGCAGAGAGGTTTGCCCCAACAGTACCATTGCCCATGATGCTGATAATCCCGTAATAGTATCGCCCATCGGTGCCTGGTGGGATGGAATACACATAGGAGTGCGGCTTTGCTTTACACACGCCACCGTCATCCGTGTCTAAACAGGCTTGAAGGTGTTCTGCAATTAATTCAGCTTGTAGATAATTACCGGTAGTGATTGGTTCATCTGAACGGACAATGGTGTAATTTGTTGTTTTCAAAGCATCCAAGAGTTGGTAATTGACAGTGTCGACATTACGCCATGATAGCGTGACGGTTTCATTAAACGAATCAACGGTTGCAGCGAGGTCCATGGCTCCGAGGTAAGGGTCATCTTCACCACTTGCTTGCACAGAAACGGCTGGCAGAAGAAGAAGACAGACTAGAAAATAGCAAATGGTTCGATTTCTCATGTTCCCGCCGGTTTACGCTAAAGTATCGAGTATTTGTTGCTTATCCACATTCTCTTGACCAAAACGCTCATGAACACCGCAGTGAACGACCCGTTATGCTTCACGACATCCTCCACGACCTCGCCCCCGAAGAGCGCTTTCGCTACGCGCAACTCTTGGCTTGCTTGGCCCAAGTGGACGCCTCGGTTACACGCGCAGAACTCTCATTTTTCGAGCAACGCCTCGGAGCATCTTTGCTTTCACCCGAGCGTCGCCAACAACTCCGAGAATGTCTTTCCAAGCCTTTGAATTTGGATCGTTTGCTGGCACAAATGCAACAAAAAACAATCAAACTTAGCCTTCGAGACGCCTGTCTTATGACGTTGGCTGATCGAGAGGTAGATGACAAAGAACGTGCTCTTTTAGAAAAAGTGGGTAAAGCGGCTGGCCTAACCCCCGGTCATGTAGACCGCCTCTTGCGATGGGTGATTGAAGGATACCATTGGATGCAAAAAGGCTACACTGAACTGGAAATTTGAACTGGCCAAAGGACAAATAATAAGCGAGTATCTCGAAGTACCCCGCCTTTGACACTTCGCCCATCACCACAGTAAATCACACCGATTTGGTTTATCTGACCATTGATTTATCATATTCGAATCGTGCATATTCCGTGACTTGGTCAATCAGCCTAATACTTCGTAAAATAGCCCCTTGAGAAGGGAATTGGCGTTTTCTCGGAGTGGCATTACCTTCAAACATTGAAATCATATGATTCCATTCCGACTCTAGCGGGAGTTGAGACGTTTGTGTCTTTAGATAGAATACTTCCTCGTTTAGTTCATGCAGGATTTGATTGTGATTATTCATATCGACCTGTAAGATTCCTTCTCCACCGTAAAATCGTATGACTCTCTTCTCTTCTTTACCAAGCCATGCCGTAGTGATGTTAGCCTCTCTTTGACCTGGGAACTCGAGTAAAATCTCTGCCGAGGTAGCCTTCCCTAAAGCGGAATGCTTTACCTGTGAAAGATGAATTCTTTCCGGTTCCAATTCGCCAAAACAATAGCATGCAGTATCAATTCCGTGGACAGCTAAAGCCTGGAATACATCGGTATAGTTTGAAGGCTCTCGAGTAGTTATTCGAGTAAATTCAATTCTCTCCAGTGCCCCAATCAATCCACTCGAAATTTGCTCCAAAGCAGTATTTATTGCTGAATGAAATCTTAACAGATAGCCTACTAAAAGTATCCGCCCATTTGTTTGACTGGTGGTAAGAATTGATGTTGCTCCTGTAAATGTAGTTGCCAATGGTTTCTCAACCAGTAGGTCAATACCCTGGTTTAGTAATTTAATTGAAATTTCCTCATGAGAGCCGGGGGGAGTTATTACCGCAACAATATTTGGTTTTTCTGTGTCGACCATCTCTTGCCAATCTGTGAAAAATCCATCGACGCCGGATGGCATCATTCCAGACTTTTCTTGTAGGATGTCGCACGCAAAGATTTTCGAAATTTTACCTTGGTTTTTTAGTGAGATCAACGTCATCAAATGGGTAAAACCCCATCTTCCGCAACCGATTATTCCTACACTAATCCCCATGTGAACACATTTAGTCGAGACGATGCGGTTTGATAGGGTTGCGTCTATTCACCGACTTGTGGTTGTCGAAAATGATGATAATTTGTGCATCCGCCGAAACCGATATCCTGGTAAATCTGCTCATCTCCAAGAAGAATCCGTATTGTGAGGCAATACGGTTACGCGCCTTCAACGATAGATTGAATTGAGCCATTTATCGGCTTCGTCCTTGTATCTAATTTCAAACTTTTCGGGCAATTCAGTCAACCCCCATTGCCAATAACCTTGTTCTGTGAAACCCATTTCTCGGTACACTTCTGGTGTGCAATGCACCCCATCCTCACCAAAATAAAACGCCCTCGGAACAAAAGTCGTAATGCGGTGTAATCCTGACATGTGTAATGCGATTGAGGTTATTGCATCTTGGCTGGTAGGAGAAGTTCGCCAATTAATCTTTGGAAACGGATGGCTAATGGCTTGTGGAGGAGGATTTAGGCAATTTCCAACATGTTGTTTAATGGATTTGTTAATCTGTCGAGAAATGAACCATCTGATACGATAGTGTGGACGCTTAGAATATTTTCTTTTGGATAAAAATCGGCGCTCATAATCATATAAGATGGGTTTTATTTGATCCCAAACTCGTTTTGATAAGCAATATGAAACAAAGTGCCGATTGGTCAAAACGACGTCTTCTAATTTTGATTGGAATTGTTGTTGTCCTCCAGACTCGACATTCCATACCTGTACCGTTCCAACATCTTGATAGTGTTCAGCCCAATCTGAAAGAGAAAGCAATGTGGTGAAATAAGATTCACATACTTCAATATCATCTTCAACTAATATTACTCTATCATAATTTTGCTCATCTAAAAGTTCCCGTCTTGCCCCGATCAATTGCCTGCCAACACCATAATTTTCAGAACGGGCAATGATTCCTGAATAGGGCACACCACTCGTCTCTATTATCTGTTTAAGTGAGTCTTGCATTGCATCTGCCCCACCATCTAAATAGTGGTATAAATCAATTGTTTGCCCGCTTATTTCTGGACATTCCCCAAGAGACTTGAGCATTCTAGAAAAATACTCTGGCCGCCCAAATCCAAATGTAGCAACGGCCGTTCTCATTGATACTGGTCAAATTGTCTTTCCTCAAGAAGATGCTGCTAAAGAGGTTTTACAGGGAGTTGTTCGCCACTTTTTTTGTTGAGTTCAGCCCCCAAGTAGGGGTGGGCATCGAAGATTCTTTGTCTTCACTTTCTGCACCACTGTTCCCAGAAACTTCAGAGTAATACTGAGTATACGGTGATTGGGAGTCGAGTTGAACACGAGTCGATTGTTCTATTGATGTGAAATTGGTAGCAGTCACGCCAATGTGATCCACCCATCTCTTCCCCAACATTGGTATTTACGTAAAGCATAGAATTGAACTCCGTTCTTGCGAGTCTTCAAGAATCAAGGGCTCTTCGCCAGTGACATGGGCCTTTCCTTCATGACTGTTCAACGCATGTTTCTCGGTAGTTTTCTTGTCTCTTTGCTCACTTGGTTCCTTCAAAGTAACCTTATGGATGCTACACTGACCTTCATCGGCCTTTCAACCCTCACGGGAATCGTGTGGGGATTGTCTGAAAAGGACATCGCCTTCGAGGCGCTTGGCCTAAATGCTGAAGGCGTTCTAGTAATGTTCAGCTTTGTCGCATCAATCGTTATTTTTGCTCAAATATGCATCGGCGTATTCGATTTCCCAATGGCTGGGTCGTACGGCTTATCGCTGTGCTTTATTGGCTCTTTTTGGTGGACAGGCGCCCTTCTTCAACCAAAGAACAATTGATTTTCCCCCTTTTCCTTGATGCGAAGGGTGAAATGCTCCCCTTACAGACGATGGCCGATTGCAATGGCTAAGTTCGGCGACCACCCCCCCCTCCCTCAACCAATTGAAGACTTGTTGATGGACCTCGTTCACACCGTATTTCTCAAAGCAGATTGCCCACCCCGGGTAAAGCAAGGTAGCATTGGAGACCTCAAGTTAATCGAAGTGGAATCCGAACAAAACTGGGACACATTACGCATGGAAGCATTGCAAGAAGAATTGGGTGACTTGGTCGAAGAAAATCGCCATCGGAGCGATTGCTTCCTTGAAATTGATCGCAAAGGATGCAAAGTGATTCAACTTGGAGATTTACGTATTGCTTGTGCATGGCCCCCTTTTGCCGATGCACGAGAAATCACCATCGTTCGACCGGTTGCCAAACTTTCTTTGGACCATTACGAATTAGACGAGCGACTCATTGAGCGTTTGGCCGACCATCACCGAGGTGTCTTCATTTGCGGCCGGCCGGGTTCAGGGAAAACAACCCTTGCGCAAGCGATTGCAGAATATCTCGACACCACGATTGGAGCGATGGTCAAAACCATGGAAGCGCCACGTGACTTGCAATTAGCTGACAGAATAACCCAATATGCACCTCTCGAGGGAGACCTTGAGAAGACTGCAGAGATCATTTTCCTCGTACGCCCAGACTTCGTAATTTTTGATGAAGTCCGCCGTGCCCGTGATTTCGAAATTTTTGCAGATGTTCGCCTCGCGGGAGTCGGTCTTCTTGGCGTAACACACGCCAACTCAGCCCTCGAAGCGATTCAACGCCTAATTGGAAAAGTTGAATTGGGTCTTGTAAGTCAAGTACTCGATACGATCATTCACGTCGAAGCAGGTCAAATTCAACAAGTCCTTGAATTACGAATGACTGTAAAACCTCCAACAGGAATGCAAGAGGAACTCGCCCGCCCGGTGATTGAAGTCGTTGAATTCCCAAGTGGAAAAATAACCCACGAAATGTTCGCATTCGGTTCTGAAATTGCCGTTGTTCCTGTCGAAGGGCGGACTACTACTAGCGTATCACCGCTCAAATTACTCGCCCGAGATCAATTGGTACACATCATCCAGCAATGGGTCGGCGTCCAATGCCAAGTTCAATTCAAAGGCGAAAGCAGTGCGACAATTTACGCACCCCAAAACATGATTTCCACCCTCATTGGTAAAGGTGGGGAGAACGTTCGTCAACTCCAAGAAGAATTAGGAGGTATGCACCTCAATATCGAATCCTTTGAAGACATGCCTGAAGGTCTGAGGGCTCCAGAAAAAGGCCACTGGGAAGATGAATCCGACCGCCGAAGTAAAGGGAGTCGTTCTTGGGAAGACCAAGGGCGGGGCTCAAAGCCTCGCAAAGGTAAGAAGAGCCGGCGATGAGCACTAAACGCCACCGCCCGTTCATGAACGGGACCCTGTATTTAACTGATGAAATAAAGCGGAACCCATGACGGATGCAAATAGTACGAAAGGCAAACAAAAGAGGCCCCTCGTCCACTTCCTTTTAGAAAACCGTTCTTTGATGAGTTATTTTTCAATTCTCATGATCGTTTACGCTGTGTGGGCGACTATTGAAGTCCTCACCAACGCCTCTGGCGCATCTTGGTGGCCTCCTGAAACCGGCATCCCTGCCTCAGAGATTTACAACAATCCAGAAAACATCCAAAACATCAACAATGGTTGGGTAATTGGATCGGGCGCTGTATTCGGGACCGTTGGCACAATGATTCAATATTTCTACAGGGCCGCCCCCTATGTTGATGCATCAATGCAAGCAACAGCCGCTCTCATCATTTCAGCAGTGAAGGAAGAAGAAATTCAAGGATCTGCAGAAAAACTCGCTAAGGAAATCGTCGCTGCTGAAAAAGAAATCGGCGCTGATGAAGCAAAAGCAGAAGTGAAAGCAGAACTCAAAGCAGAGATCGAAGCAGAAGCAGAAGTGAAAGCAGAACTCAAAGCAGAAGTGAAAGCAGAAGCAGCAGAAGCAGCAGAAGCAGCAAAAGCAGCAGAAGCAGCAGAAGCAGCAGAAGCAGCAGAAGCAGCAGAAGCAGCAGAAGCAGCAGAAGCAGCAGAAGCAGCAGAAGCAGCAGAAGC
>Ga0308019_10001822_pt1 | contig 12505 bp, 9 predicted proteins | sample Neamet284_FD_203135 | JGI IMG/M metagenome (GOLD analysis project Ga0308019, IMG submission 203135) | Marine microbial communities from water near the shore, Antarctic Ocean - #284 | ecosystem: Environmental > Aquatic > Marine > Unclassified | place: Southern Ocean | collected 2014-10-01 | reverse complement strand
ATCCATGTCCATTGTTTGTGAGTTAACACGAACAACGTTGACCAAGTTCTCGAATGTTTGATCCAAGTAACCAAGTGTACCGAGAGAATTAGTATCACTGTCTGTACCACCGATTGTTGAGAAGTAATCGAACCTTGATTTATCAAGATCAATTCTGTATCTACCGCCAGGTGTTGAACCTTCACTATCGTATGGTTTCGATGTTGTACCAATAATACCAGATGCAGACAACATTGCGTGTGGTGCCAAAAATCCTCGGCCTTCGAATACTGCAAAGTTAGTACCTTCAATAGAAAGAGGCATATTATTAAATGATATCTCTGCGTTTTTACTTTCAATAAGAACTGAAGCACCAACATACATTCCGCCTGGATGTGCAAACAACTTATACATGTCCATCCAGTCAGCGGATGATATACCAAGTTTTATGAGTATTCCCCAAAACTGATATATTGTATCGTCTGTTATATACAATCCAGATTGAGGGCCTATTGCATCTCCAACTTTCATTACCAAATTTTTACCATAAATGATCTCTGGTGTCTCACCAAAGAACAATCTAAAGAAACGTTCTATACCAAACTTTGTACCTTTTGATCTATAAAAGTTATTGGACAATTCAGAACCAACACGTTTATCAATCGCACCACCAGCAGTCTGATAACTTTGGCCTAAAAGAAGTTCGTCTTCAATAAAACTAACGTTCTCTATATCCGTTTGAGTTATATCTCGAAGTGTGGGTATATTTGCTAATTGATAACCAAAGTTCCTGTCACTATCCCATCCATATGTTACCTGGCCAGTTCCAGCAGAATCCAGTTCCTTTTGTCTCTGAGAATAAACTTGTTTTCCTTTAGTAGAAAAACTGTGATCAGAGTCTAGAGTATTATAGTATGTCTCAAGAAATGATATAAGTTTAGGATGATCTGTCTTGTAGTAATCGGGAAGAACATCTCTTACTATACTACCAGTCAGAGATATCTCTCGTCTGTTTAGATCTTTGAGGGTACGATCACTCATTTTTAATTATCCGCTGATACTGATACAGGAGTTGTTACTGATTCACTTGTGTCATAATGTAATATGTCATTTCTTAGTGGTGATATTGCTGATTGATTGGCGGGTAGAATTGATAATTTAATATCTCCACCACCACCGAGGAGACCCGAAGGTCTGAATGAAACAATACTGACTGTTCGTTTAGTTGCATCATAACTACCTATGTTATCCACAACTACAACTCCGTTACCAGCGTTGATAACTTGTAGTTTATTACTTGAATACCCAACTCCGTTTGTTGCATAAGTTTCATTAACAATTCTACATGTCACACCATCTATTGTAAACAATCCAGACCTAACAACAAAAGTTTCAGCCGTTGGAGTGTTAGATATAACAGGTTGTGCAATGTCAGATGGGAATGTAAGGGTAAACGTGTTATTAACGTTTATGACCGCAGTAATTCTTTGTTGCATTCTTATGACTGCACGAGATGAAAGAACAGCAGGACTTACTTCGTCAACTAAAGTTAACAGATTAGACCTACGGAATGATTTACCAAATTTTCCTAATGTTTTTGCAAAATAACTAGACACTTCGGTGTTGATCAATGCTGATATCGCTTGAGAAGTTAATGATGTCAATTGTGGATTGATCTGATAGAATATATCAGCTTCGACAAATGTATCAACTGGATCGGTGAATTCTATATTAAACGATACAACTGCAAGTTGATTTACCAAATCAATTATTGATGATTTGGTGTCTGTCTGTTTTTGTGCGGTAACATCATCTTCGAAATCTATTGATGTAAAGACTGTACCAAATTTAGGATTATAATCGTCTTCGCCACCCCATGACACAATATCGTTTATGAGTGTTGAGAAGTTACGTAGAATAATAGATGTATAGTCTTCGGGTGTAACCATTCTGTTTTGTGTCGCATATTGGAATGGTGCATTCTTTCGAATTGATTCTATGCTTTCTCTATCATCACCACCAACAGATTTTCCTGGAACAGATGCTGTAAGAGAATATGCAGTTCCAAGGACAGTGACTGTACTTGTTGGTGTATAAGATGTCGCACCGTTTGCATCTTTGCCATGAGTAGAAATATATTCAACTTCGATTGCGTTTCCTGCCTGTGGTGCTTTACCAAGAACACCAGCAGTCTGGCCAGATGCAACAGAACCAAATGACAAATGGTAGTATCCGTTAGGGGCTTCTTTTAGAATGTAAATAGTAGAATTTGTATTAATAGTCGTGGCGTCGGTTATATTTGTATATACAGTATTTGTAGTTGCACCATATGAATCATAAACTCTTACAATTGCTGTATCACCATCTAGGTTTAAATCTGGAATGATATATACGTCTGCTTCATTGTATTCACCAACTAGGAATGTTTTAATTTTGGTTGTTCCTTCGAAGATAGGAATTACCGAACTGTCATTTGCTGTTTTGAATACGTATTGTCCAGTTCCATTATCCGCCGCAGTAAATATTTCCTTTGTTTGAAATGTATATGTGATATCATCAACTGCCGCAGTAAGTTTAGAAAATGCAGGAAGATCTATTGTAGCAGGCCTACCACTTACCGCCGATAGATCAACTGATATCTGTGCTGTACCTTGTGATGAAGTCTTACTATCAGGGATATATCCAATACCAGTAGCAAGTGACACAACACTTGATCTAAGTTGTGCAGTACCAAGGAATGATTCGTTTAAGGCAAAGTTAGTTGTTAAACCATTGATGTGCGTATTGTATGCAAGAACGTCAAGTATGTTAGACAATCCTGATGCTTCAAAATCATAGTCTTTGAATTCTGTTTGTGATCTCAGGTAATCTTTTAGATTCGCCTTGATGTTTATAAAGTCTAATGCGGTGGATTTTATAGTTGTTGCCATGTTATCTTAACCTTGCCAGTACGATTGATAGAGATACTTCCTCTTGTGTGTTTACTACTTGAAACGTGATAGATACATCTACTGCATTGCGATCTGGATTTGAGTTTGCTACAACTTGTAATGTTCTCGCTCTTGGTTCAAATCTATTAATTGCAGATGCTATATTATTTTCAATTTTCTCTTCTGCGTCTACATCCGCTAATTCAAATAACAAGCCTTGAATATTAGCACCAAAACTTGGCATAAATGGTTTTTCTGCGAAGTTAGTCATAACCAAATTTTTAACTGCTTGTTTAACGGCAGATGCTTCTGTTTTCTTAAAAATCTCGCCACTTACCGATTTACTGGTAAACGTAAGATCAATGTCTTTATATTGAACAGACCGAGATCCAATGATCGTCGATACACTTGGATTTCCGTCTTCTACTGCAAATGCTTTGGCCATATTCTTCTCTTTTAATATTTACCTTTATTTATACCCGAATTGCAGGTACTATTGACTTATCCACTTTACCTAGAAAATTTATATCAATATAATCATCTATACTAATTTTGCCATTTCGTAAATTTGCGGGAGGTTTTTGTGGAAACTGTGTTGGATAGAAATGTCCAGAATCTCCTGGAATGTCATTATGCATATTAAATTTATCCATAGATCTCCTCATCCTTCCAGTGTATTCCTCAAGACTTCCAGGTTGAGTGGACGATCCAGTTTGCCATACACCATCAACATATATTTGGACATCTATTGCACTACTGTAATTGTGCCATGAATTACCACCAGCTGCACCTACACCCGATTTTTTCATTTTATTTGACTCTGAAAAGGATCTGAATGCCCAGTCTATTTTTACGTCCCTTAAATCATCTTTGTTCAATGCTAGGTAATCTATAATACCTTTTGCCATTTGTGATCTAATATGAGGTTTCAACTCATTTATTTTTTGTGCAAGAATTATACTAAATCTGGCAGAGTCAGAAAAATCAGCAGCAGTATATATTATACCTTTACCTTTGTCTGTATAAGACACAGGAGATATAATATCTTCAACAGTATCCAAAGTTACTTCAACCAAATCTGAGTTTGATTGGACACTACCATTCCAGATAGTTTCTAGTTTATAACCAGCAAGTTCTTTTATTCTGTAGTCTTTATCAATCTTCGGCATAGTCACAATAATCTGAGTATTGATCGTCTCTTCTGGCTTGTTTTTTGTTGGATTAGGTTCTATTGTATCGTAGTCCAACGTAATCTTTTCGTATACACTTAATTGATCTGAAAGATAGGCTGCGAACTCATATGAAACATCGGTTACATTTCTATTTTGTTCGTCATATAATTCGTATGTAATCGCTTGACCATTTGTTCTAAGATCTGGTATACTTCCTTTAGTTGGTTCATTGTCACCTGTCCATGCATAAGTGCCCTCTGTAACAACTATTTTATGATTTTTAAATCTACCTTCGTTGTTTCTACCTAGTTTTAAAACTTCTGTTTGAAGTAACAACTGTGATGCTAGTCGAAAACGTTCATCAAATGTCGCCAAATGATTTAATGTTCCCGAACCATTTTCTCCAGCAAGGAATGTAGATATAGGAATTGCCGCTGCTAATAGGGTTTTTGATGTAATCATGTTAACACCTCGCGTGGGGTCTAATGCATTAGGATCGTATTTGGGATCAGGTGAATAACTTTTTAAGTTTCTTTGTCCACTAACAAGGTTCGTGTTTGCACCGTAACCCATTGTTTCATATGGAAGATATGCTGAATTTCCGTTTGTTACTCTGCCGATAGATGGTGGAACTTTTTGAAAGTAATTATCTGATAACAATCCTTCTTCTATCAACGATTCTAAAAACTTTGAATTGCTTGCCTTTACAGGATCTTTCAACGCTGCTCTTGCGGTTCTTACTGTGTATTTTGTCTTGGTAAATTTCTTCAATAATGTATCACTCGCATCGATTGATATTTTCTTAATACCTCTTGGATCTCCACTTAAATGATCTTTAATAGAATCGTCACTTGGGCCTTTACCGTCACGTTTAAGATTGGTATCAACATCCGTGATCGTAAATCCTAAACTAGAACCAGCGTGCGGTGCAGAAGAAGGGTGATTTCCAGCTGTATTTGCGCTCATTGCTTCTAGTGCAGTACCTTGAAGATCACCGTGGAACGTAGGTGCAGTTACACCCTTGTCAAACTTCGCACTTCGACCATAGTAATTTAATCCGTAGAAGAAACTTGAAGCACCACCGAAGATACCTTGTTTCAATGCAATCTGTCCTTTGACACCAACAATGTCTATTTGTGGTGCAGTATATGCGATCTGTTGTTCTGATGTAATCTTAGAGTATCCAGTTGCACCGAGATCAAAATTACCGCCTATAGAAAAACTTGTATCGCCTTTGATTATATTGGTGTCTTTTCCAAGCACTGTGGTAGTTCTGTCTTTTACTGTAGTGTCACTTCGACTTCCTTGTACTTTAGAACCTTTGTTTCCAGTGATGTCTTCTCTACTTGATCCGAGAACAGTCTCTTTCTTCTCACCACCAACTTTTAAATTATAGTCTCCACCAACTGCCAAATCAAAATCACCAGTAGCATCTATCTCTAGATTCTGACAGGATATCTTTAGATCTCCTTCAATGAGAAGTGCGTCAGTTCCACCGACTTGAGTAATACGATTGTTCTTGGTTGACATGACCATAGTACCATCAGACTGAAGACAAAACCCAGAACCATCTCTGTGTTTTATCATAATAGATTCATTACCGATAGTATCATCAAATATCATAAGATGGCCAGACTTTGTTTTTCTGACACTTACGTCACCATATTCACTACCAGAGGATGGTTTTTTATAAAGATCTTTGATATCAATATAAGGATCTCCACCACGTATATCAATAGTTTGAATGTCTTCGCCTGTAACAATTTTATTGAGAGATGGTTTATAGTGATACTCTGCGGTTGGCATTTCACCAGAAGGATCTGAAAATCCCATTCCTATTTTTTTAGTTTTTCCTGTGGATGTATCTATTTTATCAGTTTTAAATGTATCAGCCATTAGTTTGCTCCAACTTTAGGTGTCGATATTTCTTTATAAGTCTCTGCAATCATTTCACCCAATGTTAAAAACTTTTTATCTACAGTCGGTTCACATGTGTTTATTTTATCCATTGAATTAAATATATAGTTATTGACATCAAAACCAGGCCCCTGACTAACACCGTTATCTAAATCGTTTTGGCCAAATACATCTCCGCCTGGAAATACTGTATACCACGCAGTAATTATTTGATTCAAAGCAACCAACTGACTTCGGTTAATTGAACTTGCTGTTAATTTTCCTTCTGATCCATCTGTGGGTTTTGTTTCGTTATATCCTGCAACAAAACATACACTCACACTTAATGGTTGAAATTCTAAATAAGTGTGTGTTGATATTTCATGGATTGGAACACCAGTCTGAATATCACCATTCTTTTTGATTATAAAATGATATGGTTGATTCGGATAACTGTGTGCAATATATTCTCTATTTATTTCCCTTGCACCTACGTTGAACGCATCAGAGTAGTGACCACTCCAATGAAGTAACATTGTAGATAAGTCTCTTTCACACGATTGTATATATTTTATCATTTCTTCACGTGATCTTAATACAGCAAATGCATTGGGTTGTCCCACTTCACTCGATGAAACTTTGGCACCAAGTTGTGTATCTGTTTCTAGTGAATTAGATACGTCTGCTTTTGTTTGTTGTACTGCAAGTGTTGTTTTAGATATATCTGATTTGTATCTTGCCATCTCTACATTATCTCGATCGACCAGATCGATTGTGCCTATAAAAATTTCTACAGATTCTCTAGTCTTATTGGGTAATGGAATGTTATGTTTAACCGCAGTTGTTTGTAATGATGCTGGTATTTCGACCATATTAACTGCTTCGTTTAATGCACCAATCGTATCGTCCTTTAACAACTTGTTGGTGATCGACTCTAAAATATTCTCTGGAGCGCTAAGATTGATTTGCCTAACTCCATTCGTGACAGAATAACTTTTATGTTCTGTCAAATCTTTTAAAAAATTACCGCTAAAGAACTTTCCCGTCACACTACCGAAACTTGTTCCGAGACCACTGAGAGCTGTTACAAGTCCTTGAATACCTTTGTCTTCTTGCAAATCTTGTGATGCAGACAATGCAAGATCTTGAAGATCTCCAGATGCAAGGTTTTTCATTGCTGGTCCGAAGATTTCCATTGTTTTACCAGTGACAGATGCTAAGGCAAGACCCAATGCTTCTGGTGACGCATCGACTATAATATCATGTAACAAAGTTGATGCAGATTTCATAATAGGTTTAGCGCCTGAGAAAAGGTTACCGATTTCATCACTGTCAAAATCTAATTCAGCGATCCGTGTTGCTCCATCAGATGAAATAACTTTAACTAAATTTTCAGTGGCACCTGGCATATTTTTTCCCACTTTCGCAACTACAGGCCCTAATGTGGCAACTGCTCCTTCGGCAAGTGTCATCACCTGAGATTCTAATCCTATGATACCACCAGCACTGTCGCCTGCATTTTTTCCTAAATTAGCAACAGATTTTGCTGCTTGACTCGTAACAAAAAGATTAGATGTTGCAGTCTGTAATCCACTAAAGTCTATACCTCTGGTTGTGGTATTCATAAATTCTGATAATTCTCTTGAGGAAATACTCATTACGCTGTTACCTTCGCACTTGTAAATTGTTTGTATATACGTTCTGCATGATGTACTCTTCTATCTTCGTGTAGTCTTCGGTTTATTTTTAGATTTTGTACAACATATTTACTTGGTATTTTTTTACCGTTATTTGTTTCATACACATTTTTCTCATACCTGTGTTGCCAAAAGACTGCTGCATCTGCAACATTAGTTATGGTTTTGACACCCATTGCACTTTTGTATTCACCCGCCAGTTCCGCCATAACCCATTCTATTTGACATCTAAGAGTCAAAAATCCACCATGATGTGAATTATCTGTTGCAAACTGTTTTAGGCCTACGAGTCTGGTGTCTTCCCATTGTGCAAGACCCCTCGCACCACTGCCTGTGTTATGTCCTTCTGGATCTAAATCCCCAAATGAATCACCACCGCTTTCTACCCAGAAATTACCCAACATAGCAGCAACAGCGACAGGTGGAAACCCATATGCAGAAAAATTATTCCATGTAATTTCTAAATTACTAATACCAGCAGTGCTACCGACTGTTGGATAGTATGCTGCTCCAATGCCTTGACTTGTGTTTTGAATAAGAGCGCCTGGAATTGGATTAGATATTATATTGTCAACTTGTTCACGGGAAGGGACTTCTACCTTTGGAATACTTCCTAAGACCAATGGTAATTGTGATGTTGGGCCATCAAGGAACATACCAAAGACTTGTGCCCCTACCATTAGATTAGGATTTGCACCAAAACCTGACACACCTTCTTCTGTAGTGGGAACTAATACTTGTGCGTGTGGCAAATCGGCAGTTGATATTTCACTGGCATCTCCATGTACACCATGAATTCTTACCTTAACTCTTCCAAGTCTAGGTTTATCAGAACCAGTTTCTTCAACCACACCTATGAACCAACGCATAGTGTCACCGTAAAATGCTTGTCCAAATGCACTCATACCAACATCCCCAATTTAACACCCATTAAATTTGTTTTGTGTTGTTCATTTTCGTCGAAAACATGTCTTGCTGCGTAAATCAAATATTTACCAGATCTTTTTTTATCTATCATGTCACCATCAGTATCAGCAGCTGTATTATTTGCAATGTATATAAAGTCAATATTTTCACCCAAAGATCTATTCTTTTCATCTAGTAAATATGGTAGTCCAGGAACAGTGATATTTATAGAAGATTTATTTAATAATTTTTTAATCACTCTTCGGGTATTGTCAAGTTTTAGAGATGCTTTATCAAATTCTTCGTAGATGTTTTTCCAATCATTATATGTGTTGTTTGAAATAAGACGGTGAAAGTTTCTATTGTTCATTTGTTCTAAAGCCGATCCATCTTCCATTTCGTAAACACCAGTTGTAACTGATGGTTCAATACCCTTCGGTAACATCCCAATGTCCTCTAATGATTTGTATGTATCAGATAAATTGTGTTGAAATGTTTCACTCTGACCACTTCCCATATCCGTGATAGTATGTTTTGAACCCATAGAACCATTCGATATTAAATCGTATATACCCTCACTGCCATGTTGACTACAAGCTTCTACATTAAAAATTTGTTCTGAACTGATTGTACCACTCGTTGATGTAAGGTTTGCTGTAGCATATGTGTAGGGAAGTTTATTCCAACTCTTTCCTCTTGACATTTCATCAAATGATCTTAATTGTAAATTTTTATCTTTAATTGTTTTGAAAAGAAAATATGGTACACCGTCCGACGTTGACATTCTTTCCAGAATCCATGCACACGCTTGATAAGGATTCATATAAGGTATAATTACCTTCATAGGTGATTGTGAACATTTTACCGCTGGCATATCCACATCAACGCTAAGGTGATCCTTACATATATTTTGAATGATTTGTTCTGGTGAACCCTGATAAGATTTACTAAACTGATTGATCATACTATTGAAAGCAGTTTGTTCTATAATTCTAAAGTCGATCATTTCAACTTGGTCACCGACTTTTTGTGTACCCTTTACATATTGTATAACAAATTTTAAAGTTACTGGAACTGCATCCAAAGATGGTTGAGTCAATGTAATCAAACAAAGTTCTGTACCATTTATCTTAACACCATCATAAAATCTCATATCATCACGCATGATAACATTGCCAGTTAGATAAGGTTTGTCTAAGTTCTCAAAGATTTCAAATATAGAAATACTGGTTGTTACGTCAATAGGTTTATTATGTCTAGGAGAACTTATTATAAATGATTCTAAAACAAAGTCATAAGGAGATTGTTGTTTTGTTATTGCTTCTGACATATAATCTATTCCTCACGGAGTAGTTTATTAAATTCTGACTGCACTTGTGCCGCTATTGCTGGAGTTAGAACTTTAATTTCTCTCAAGGCGTTGTTCCTGTTTTCGTAACGATTCCAATTAGTAATTGGTGTCCATAATGCACTAACAGAACCTGTGTCTACTCCACCAGCTGTACCTGTGTTCGGTGTGGGGAATTGCCATTCTCCCGTACTATCCTCATAGTGATGTATTGAATCGTACTGTGCTATGTCTGATATTGCAGCTGCTTTGGATGTTGCTTCTGCACCATCAGTAATATCTACAATCTCTTCACCAGTTGCCGATCCTTCAAAGTTATCTCCTGCTCGGATAATAAGTTGACCCATGTCAATATTTCTTTTGACAATCGTTCCAACCGTCGAAGATTTAGATCCACGAACTTCGGTGCCAGGTAATAGTATCTTTGAAATATCAGAATTAGTAGTTACAACCCTGTGTGGATAATCTTTTTTAACACGTGTATAAAGTTCTTGGATAGAGATTGGCCATCCACTCTCTCGAATATGTGTATTAAGATAATAGAATGTCCAATAGAAACCAACGTGACCATATATTTTAAATGAGAGAGTATCAGGACGTTCAAATTCTCCAATGTGATATGTGTTAAAAAACACAACGTCGTCTTTCAGCTCATCTAGTATACTGATATATACTCCAATGTTTTGAAATAACGCAGTGCTTTCTTCGTTACCAAACTTATAATTAGCTAAAGGGAAGTTTTGAAAAAAGTTAGACATTAGTATCCTCCGTCTCGTACATCAGCTTTGGTAAGCGCTCGTGTTTCTGTAAATGCTAGTGTAATATCCACCTGATTAAATTGTCCATCATTATGTAGCAAAGAAGATCCAGCGTTATACACTGCACCAAATGCTGTTAGATAACAGGGTAAAAATCTAACCCCCAAGTTGTCGTTGAAACCAGCGGTAACATCATTACTAATGATATCTGGCAGCTCTCTACGTTTATCTTTTTCCGCTTTGCTTATCCCACTTTTTAATGTTATTTTAAATCTATTAGGAAACTTATAACCAACTCTAACCTTCCCAGCAGATAACGTTGTTGGGTATAATTCTGTTCTGAACAATTTAACGATGTTATTTATTTCTTGGGCTTCTCTTGCAGTTGATGGTATTAAAGTAAAACTGAAAGAGAAACTTCTTAATGGAACATCTTTAAACATTGCCTTTGTATTAGGGTTTGTTGTAACTTTACTTGCGGCGGTCATACCACCTGCAACTGCTGCACCCTTATCACCCATTTTTGCTATTCTTTTTTGTGCAAGAATATCCGCCATACCAGCGTTCATACCAGAACCACCCATAAACGATTTACCTTCTGCCACCGCTGTACCTATTACACTGCCTGTAATTGCACCTAGAACATTGTTGCCACTGGACAACGCCATTTCTGCAACACCACCTAGTGTTCCTAATTGGAATCCTGTATCGTAACTAGCTGCGTCATTGATAGAGATTGCACGAGGTAGATAAAGACGCACTTCGTCAGTCGTTACGTCTAAGCTTAGATCGTGAAATGGTTCTTCGCCCACCGATCCATAAAAAGCAGCTTGTTTTTCCACCCATTTTTTGGTACGCGATGCTATGCTTGAGGTAAAGGATTTACCACCTTTTCCATCCACTCCCAAAGTAGATTCTTCCTCGTTTGTTACAACTTCTGGATCTGAGGTTATGTTTGTACCAACTCGAATACCCTTTTGTACCAAATCAGAAGTTGCTGCTCCAATACCACCATTATCTAAATTAGGAATAACGGCAAAAACAATCCTAGCAGGAAATTCTTTGTTGTTTAAGGGGTATTCAAATACCATACCAGCACCGTTCAAGTCGTTACTGACATTTGAAACATTTATGACTGTTGTTGCCAATTTTGTATTTGTAAACTTCATGACCATGAAAGTATTTCCTCTTATAAATATCGTTGAATCTATTTATAATGGAAATCATGGCGTATCGCGGAAAATATAAACCTAAAAATCCAAAGAAGTATGGTGGTGATCCAACCAACGTAGTTTATCGTTCCATGTGGGAACGGCACTGCTTCAAGTGGTGTGACGAATCTAGTAACATCATCAAATGGTCAAGTGAAGAAGTCGTTGTGCCTTATCTATATGAAATAGACAAAAAATATCACCGATACTATGTCGATCTAAAAATCACTTACCGTGGTGGTAAGACTGTATTGATTGAGATCAAACCAGACATCCAGACCAGACCCCCCAAGAAACCAGACAGATTTTCTCGTAGATATCTAAGTGAGGGATTGACATATATAAAGAACGTCAACAAATGGAAAGCAGCGAGATCATTTGCATCCGACAGGGGATGGGAGTTTGAAATCTGGACAGAACATACTCTAGAGAACATGGGGATCAAACCCAAGTCAACGAGAGCATTGAAACCACTGAAACCGTTAAAACCTTTAAAACGTCCTAAAAAGTAATATAAATAAAGACATGAGCAATTTATTTCAAAAACTAGAGTACGAAGCATTTCGTGCGGGCATCACACCGAGATCAAAAGAATCTCGTGACTGGTT
>Ga0308019_10001820_pt1 | contig 12518 bp, 10 predicted proteins | sample Neamet284_FD_203135 | JGI IMG/M metagenome (GOLD analysis project Ga0308019, IMG submission 203135) | Marine microbial communities from water near the shore, Antarctic Ocean - #284 | ecosystem: Environmental > Aquatic > Marine > Unclassified | place: Southern Ocean | collected 2014-10-01 | reverse complement strand
AATGGCTGGATATAAAACAGGGCTTTTTACATCACCTCATCTTGTAGATTTCCGAGAAAGGATCAGACTCAATGGAGAAAAGATTCCGGAATCTAAGGTCGTCGACTTTGTAGACAAGTATTCAGATACTTGGGGAGAGCCCTCTTTTTTCGAGCTCACTTTTGGGATGGCCCTTCAGTATTTTAAAGACGAGTGTGCTGATATTGTCATCTTAGAGACGGGTATGGGCGGCAGACTAGATAGCACGAATGCCATCTCCACAGCTGAAGTATGTGCCATTACGAACATTGGTCTAGATCACACACAGTTCTTAGGAGATGATATCTCAAGTATTGCCATAGAAAAAGCTGGGATCATAAAAAATGAGGTGCCAGTCGTTCTGGGGAAGATGCGCCCAGAAGCACAATCTGAGATACTCAAAGCATCTTTGAGAGCAAGTTCTGAAATGCATTATGGTAGAGTTGTTCCAGAGGGTTTGATAGATTTAGTAGACTCTCCATTTGCGTCTGAAAACATATCGACAGCTTTTAAAATCATCGATGTTCTACGAGAGAGAGGTTGGAAGATTTCAAAAAAATCAGAAAGAGACGGCTTTCAAAACTACAAAGAACTAACGGGTCAATTGGGGAGATGGCAAACGATTCCCCCAGCCGAAAATCTTTCGAAAATTTTAATCGATTGTGCTCATAACGTAGATGGAATGAGAGTCCTTATGGATTCGTTATCTCTACAGCATCCAGACACCCAGCTCCACATTGTCTTCGGAACAGTTGCAGATAAAAACCCTAGAAAAGTCCTTGAGTTAATTCCAGTAAACTCTATCATGTATTGGTGTTCTGCTAAAGTTGTGCGCTCCATGGCTACAACATGTTTACAAAACCATGGTCTTGAATCTGGACTCTCGGGTGAAATTTACAGCTCGGTTTCGGAAGCAGTAACAGCATCGAGATCAGCAGTACATTCTTTATCTTCAGAAATCGACCAACAGGCCATGTCTGTCGTTTGTGGGAGTGTTTATGTTGTTGGGGAGGTTGTCGATCCTCTGAAATCCTGAAGAAGTAGTGAGCATTATTTTTATTACGATCGAAAATTAGAGTATGAAAACCCTCACGTTGATGAGTTCTGAACTCTGTATGAGAGGCGTCTGTAAAATCATTATATTAGCAGCTCAACGCTGATTGTTACCCTTAGCAAACCTTAAATAAAATATGGATATAAACGACGATCACCAGAACGCCCCTCCTGACCTGCCGAAGCAAACAAATGAACTTTCGGATGGAGAGTTTAAAGCGAAGACGAATGAAGAACTCAATGAAGAGAATCCTTCTAGGCGTAAAAGGAAACAAGCTACCGAAGAACAACTCAACAACCCATTGCATGGGGTAAAGTTGGCCCAGATTTTAGAGCGCCTGGTAGACCATTATGGTTGGGAGTATCTGGCAGACCGTGTCAATATTCGCTGTTTCCTCTACAACCCTACGATGAAATCAAGCGTCCGGTTTTTAAGGAGAATGCCTTGGGCTCGAGAGCATGTTGAGGACCTCTATTTGCTCATGTTGGATGATGAATCGTTTCAAATAAAACAGGAGATTAACGATTAATTATTTGTGTTTATTTACAAAACCATTTGTAATATTGCAAAATGATAAAATTCACTTTGATCACTGGAGCAAGTAGTGGCATAGGTCTTGAAATGGCTAATGTCTGTGCTGAAAAGGGCATGAATGTTTTGCTTGTTTCTCTACCAAATGAGGATTTAGCGGCCAGGTCAAAATCAATTTCAACGAAATACAAGGTCAAAGCTGAATATCACGAATGTGACTTGACAGAATTAAGCGACCTCAATAATCTACTAAAGTGGGTTGAGGAAAATAAATTTCAGGTAAACTTCTTAATCAACAATGCTGGCTTTGGTGGAACGATGCCATTTGATGAAATGAGTGAAGGTTATATCAATAAAATGATCGACTTAAACATCAAGGCTACGACCCATGTTATGAATATGTTTATCCCCCTTCTTAAATCAAATTCACCATCTAGAATTTTAAACGTAAGCAGTATTATTTCCGATATAGCAGCACCCTACAAATCTTTATACGCTGCAACAAAGACGTATATAAGAAACATAAGTTTAAGTCTTGCTTATGAACTTAAGAAACAAGGTATTTCTGTCAGCGTGCTTTTGCCAGGTGCTACTCCTACAAACCGAGTTGTAACGTCCCAAATAGAACAAGGAGCTTACGCTGCAAGAGCGACTGTGATGAGTGCGAATGAGGTTGCTAGAATAGCCGTTAACAAAACACTAAAAGGCAAAACAATTATTACCACAGGTACAAGACATGGATTAATTAGACGACTAATGTTAGCTATGCCATATAGACTCTCAGCGTTAGTAGCAATTAACCAATACGAAAAGCAAAAGAACAAAGATGAGTCCAATAGGAATTGAGTTCAGTTGGGTAGAAGGCGATCTGATCATAGTCTTACCTATGATGCTTTGTCTTATGGGATTTACAACATTTTGGTTTGTGTCAAAAGCAACTAAGATGAATGACGGTTCAGTAAAAAATGTGTTGTTCTCTAAATGTTTGGGGCTATTTACCATGGGTATTGTACCCGCAACAATCGCGCTGACTTTAATGCCACAGTACACGCTTGCAGACTATGGACTTACATACAGGTCTGACACGACAATGATTTCTCTTGTAGCGATCTTGATTCTTGCTGCGTTAACCATGCCTCTCGCCTTTTTAAGTGCAAAAAAACCATCTCACCAAGTAAATTATCCTCAAATCAGAGAGAAGAACTGGACCCTGAGTTTGTTTTTGAAGAACAGCTTGGGTTGGTCAGCCTATCTTTTGGGATATGAGTTTCTTTTTAGAGGGATATTGTTGTTCCCATTGGTGGATGCTCTTGGGGTTTGGCCTGCGGTTGCAATCAACACCGCGATGTATTCTGCGACTCACATACCAAAAGGTTTAGATGAAACAATAGGTGCGGCATTTTTAGGGGTCGTCTTGTGCTTAATAACATTGATGACTGGAACACTTTGGGTGGCTATCGTTGTGCACGTCACAATGGCGTTAACGAATAGCTTTTCCTCAATATACCACAATCCTGAAATGAAATTTGTAAAATGAAGGTTTTCATAACAGGAGGTACAGGATACATAGGTGCTCACCTGATTAAGGAATTAGTTTCGAAAGGACATCAGGTTCATGCTTTGGTGAGGAATATTCAAAAAGCTTCGCCACTCCCCAAAGAAGGACTTCTCCTTTTCAAAGGTGATCTCGATAACTTTGAGAGCATCAAAGAAGCCATGAAAGGCTGTGACCAGGTTTATCACATGGGAGGGGACGCTTCTGTTTGGGCAAAGGACAGTTCTCGCTATTACACCATAAATGTCGATGGGACTCGGAATGTTTTAGACGCTGCTCTTGAACTGAATGTCAAAAGAGTTGTATTCACGTCAACTGCTGGAGTATTGGGGCCCTCACATGATGGTGTCGTAACTGAAATGAAGTGCAGAAATATTGACTTCTTTAACGAATATGAGTCATCTAAAGCAATGGCTGAATCACTTGTTAAAAGCTATGTTACAGAAAAGAATCTAGATGTTGTAATTGTCTCTCCGACTCGCGTTTTCGGGCCTGTATTGCTTGGAGATCCCGCCTCATTTACCTTATTAATCAGTAAGTACGCAAAAGGTAGGTGGAGAATAATTCCGGGTGATGGTTCTAGAATAGGCAACTACGTGTTTGTTGAGGATGTGGTTAAAGGGCACATCCTTGCAATGGAAAATGGAGTAAAAGGTGGGACCTACATTTTAGGCGGAGAAAACCACAGTTACAACGCGTTTTTCAAAATACTGAAAGAGGAATCAGGACTCGATTATCAGCTATTTAAAACGAATATTGGCATTCAATTGATGATGGCACATTTTATTAGATTTTTTGCGATACTTCTAAATAAGCCGCCGTTGATTACCACCAAATGGGTCCGTCGTGGGAATTACCATTGGGAGGTTAGCCCAAACAAAGCCGTTGAAGATCTTAAATTACAAATCACACCACTAAGAGAGGGCATTAAAAAAACTTTAAACAGTTTATGAAGATCCCCTCAGGCTGTCGATACATAAAGTTGTCACAAGATTAACTTATACGCCATCAATTAAGAATGCAGAGTCATTCAGGAGTTCTGTGAAGTGAGTTTTCCAAATGAGAAATCAGCGAAATACTAAATCCTATTTAGTATCTATTGTTATAGACAAACAGCAATAAAACAATTATCTTGTCGAAGATGAATTGCGAAATTACACCCCATGATTAAAATTATTCAGAATATCAACTTTACACTGTGCTTTTTATTCTTGACTATTTCGCTCTATGGTCAACAAATGAATCCGATCACAGAATACAAATACTACATTGAAAATGAAGATGTCATTGGTGAGAATAAACTAGCTTCTCATTCCTCATTTACATCCTTCTCAACCATTGAAGAATGTGAAATAAACATCTCTAAATATCACCAATCTTTAAGCGGTATATGGAAATTTAATTGGGTAAAAAACCCCAATGATCGTCCAACCTCGTTCATGAACCCTGAGTTTAACACTTCACAATGGGATGATATTAAAGTGCCTTCTAATTGGGAGCTGGAAGGATTTGGAATACCCATTTATGTAAATCATCAATATGAATTTGCAGACCATAAAGCCCCATTAGCTGATGACATGGAATTGGTGGATAGAATCATTCCTAAAAACCCAGGAGACGTTCCTGACAATTACAATCCTGTTGGCTCATACGTGAAAGAATTTACCCTAGATCAGAGCTGGGAAAACAAACAAATATTCTTACATATTGGCGCGATGAAATCTGGTGGTTTTGTTTGGGTTAACGGTAAATATATTGGGTATTCTCAAGGAAGTAAATTACCTGCTGAATTTGACATTAGCAAAGCCCTGAAAACAGGAAAGAATAAGGTTGCCCTTCAGATTTTTCGTTGGACAGATGGCGCCTATTTAGAATGTCAAGACTTTTGGAGAATTAGTGGGATTGAACGAGATGTCTTTATTTATGCTCAACCTAAAACAAGAATTAAAGATTTTGAAGTCACATCAACTTTAGATGCAGGTTGTGAAAATGGAATTTTAGAGCTTGATATTGAACTAGAAAACCATCAATCTAAAAGTAAAAAAGTCTCGGTGTCTTACAATCTGTATGACGCTACAAATATTTTACTGGAGGATAAAACACTCCTTACAATTGATAAAAATGGAAGCAATTCTGTTTCGTTTAAAGGCCAAATAAACAATGTAAAACAATGGAGTGCAGAGCATCCTTATTTATACAAATTGGTAATTACTGTAAAAGATATAAAAGGGAATATTCAGGAAGTGACTTCTGTAAAAATTGGTTTTAGAAGTGTGGAAATTAAAAATGGGTTGCTCTTAATAAATGGTCAACGGATCACATTAAAAGGAGTTAATACTCAAGAGGCTGACCCGGAAACAGGGCATATAATGTCTGAAGAATTAATTCTGAAAGACATTCGTCTTTGGAAAGAAAACAACATCAACGCAGTTCGTTTAGGTCACTATCCTAGAGTCAGACGATTTTATGAACTCTGTGATAAGTATGGTATTTATGTCGTAGATGAAGCCAATATAGAATCTCATGGGATGTATTATGGCGAGCACTCCTTGGCGAAAAAACCCAATTGGGAGAAAGCCCATATCGATCGAATGGTTCGTATGGTTGAACGTGATAAAAACCATCCATCAGTAATTATTTGGTCTATGGGAAATGAAGCGGGAAATGGGGTGAACTTTTTTAAAGGATATGATGCCATAAAGGCAAACGACAACACCAAGCGTCCGGTACAGTTTGAACGTAGTTATAAAGATGATGATGGTACTCTGTACGATATGGAGAGCAATACCGATATTATTGTACCACAATATCCTTCTCCAGCACTATTTGAGGAAATTGGGAAATCCAAAACCGATCGTCCTTTTATTCCTAGTGAATATGCTCATGCTATGGGAAATAGTACTGGAAATTTTCAAGACTATTGGGATATCATAGAACAATATGACAATTTACAAGGTGGTTTTATTTGGGATTGGGTAGACCAATCTATTTGGACAACCAACGAGCAAGGGGAACGCTATTATGCCTACGGAGGAGATTTCGGAAAGGATATGCCCTCCGACAATACTTTTTTAAACAATGGTATTGTCTTTCCAGACCGTACGCCTCAACCTGCGTTATACGAAGTGAAAAAAGCGCATGAATATATTAACTTTAAGCAAAAAGGTATCAATGAAAAGCATGAATTAAAGGTGTTGGTTGAAAATCTATACGATTTCACAAATCTGGATCAATTTAATTTTACAGTTCAAATTAAAGCAGATGGTGAAATCCTCAATACCATTCGGATTGAAGATATTTCAGTTGACACTCATACTGGAAAGTTGATTCGTATTCCTTTACAAGATGTAGATTTCAAAGTGAACACAGAATATTTCGTTGAAATCTCAGCCACCACCAAGAAAGATTGGGGGATTTTACCTTCAGCATTTGAAGTTGCACATGAGCAAATTGCATTAACGGAGAAGCACACAAAAATCCCAACAGCTACTCCATCAAATTCTAAATTATTTGTCGCAATTTCGAATGAAACGATTGCTATTTCCAATCAGCAGTTTAAAATAATATTTAGTAAAAATGATGGGCAAATTACATCTTACAACTTCAATGGAAATGAATTGGTCAAAGAAGGTGAAGGTCCAAAGCCAAACTTTTGGCGAGCGGTTACTGACAATGATTTTGGCAATCAAATGGAAAACAACAGCATCGAATGGAAAACAGCAACATTACATTCTACGGTGTCAAGCATAGATTATGAGACATTAGAAAACGGATCTGTTCTGTTAAATGTAACGTATGATTTACCTGGAGTTAACACTTCCTTTCTTTCTGACTATATTATTTATGGTTCAGGTATTGTTCAAGTTCAAAACACACTCAACACGACAACATTTGAAGGTGATATCCCTCGCATTGGAATGCGAATGCAAATGCCAAAAACCTATAACAACTTAAGTTATTTTGGAAGAGGTCCCTGGGAGAATTATCAAGACAGAAATGCTTCTGCATTTGTTGACCTTTATACCTCAAAAGTCGCTGACCAATATGTGCCATATATACGCCCACAGGAAAATGGCTATAAAACAGATGTAAGATGGATCGCCCTTTCGAATAGCAACAACAACGGTTTGTTGTTTGTTTCAGATGGTGATCAAAACCTTGGATTTAGTGCCCTTCATATGGAAAATGAAGACTTCGACTCTGCGGATGGACTGGATTATAAAACGTCGAAAAAGCTAAAGCATACGTTTGATATAAAAGAGAAGAATTTAGTTCAATTAAACATTGATTTGGGACAACGAGGTGTTGGTGGAGATGATAGTTGGGGAGCAAATCCACAGGAAAAATATATGTACACAGGGAGTGAAAAGCATTCTTATGGTTTTTATATCATTCCTTTTGAGGAAGGAACTCCCGAAAAATATTTGGAGTTAAGTCGGCTCTATAAAAATTTAAATTAATTCGATCACATGACAATGTTGCAAGAGAGCTTACAGGTACTATTTGAGAGAGATTTAAAAAAACTTAAATTCGAAATTGAATCTTATGAAAACGAAAGCGACATTTGGAAGACAGATCAGAGTATTTCGAACTCAGCCGGAAATATATGCTTGCATTTAATCGGTAACCTCAACGGGTTTGTTGGAGCTCAATTTGGAAACACCGGCTTTGTTAGACAGAGAGATCTTGAATTTTCGTCAAAGAGTATACCCAGAGTTGATTTGCTGAAAGAAATTGATCAGACCATGTTGATGCTTGACGAGACCCTTCTCAAAGTCACCAATGAACAACTGGAAGCCGAGTACCCGATTTTGGTTTTTAAACAAAACACATCAACATATTATTTCTTAATTCATCTAACAACTCACCTGGCTTATCACTTGGGTCAAGTCAATTATCACAGACGACTGTTAGGAGAATAAAATATTCAACACCAACCCGATGACATCATGATAAAACGACACCTTCTGTCTATTTTCTTTCTGACCATTGCGACTATATCCTATGGACAAAATGAATTTAAATCTATTGTTCTGGATAGCTTTACCAATGAGCCGCTTGTAGGTGCAACAACGGTTCTTAAAGGGACCGCGATCGGTGCATCATCTGACCTGAATGGACATGTCACCATTTTCAATATTCCCAATGGAGAACAGGTAATTAGGGTGTCATTCATTGGATACGAAACAAAAGAGCTACATTTTCTATTCCCTCTTTCTCAGGCACAACCAGAAAAAATATTACTCGAATCTTCTCAATCTCAGTTCGAAGGAATTATCATTGAAGCTACACGAGCGAATAAATCGGTAGCCAATTTACCAACCAGAACAGAAGTGTTAACAGAAGAGATTGACGAAGCGGCTTCAATGGAGCCAAGTAGAATTTCTCACTTGATCACACACAGTACAGGGATTCAGGTTCAAACCACCTCTGCTACATCGAATGGTGCAGTGGTCAGGATCCAAGGGTTATATGGACGCTACACACAAATATTGAAAGATGGATTCCCCCTTTATGGTGGTATTTCTGGAAGTTTAGACGTGTTGCAAATCCCTCCACTTGACCTGAGACAGGTTGAGTATATTAAAGGTTCTGCATCCACCTTATATGGTGGTGGTGCCATTGGTGGATTGATCAATTTGCTGACAAAAAGAGCCACTCAGGAAGAAACCCTTTTACACATCAATTTTTCACATATTGGGTCCAAAGACTTCAATGCTTTTGTCTCACGAAAATTCGGAAAGTTTGGCTTTACAAACCTTGCATCCATGCACTCACATGCGCCTTATGACCCTGATAAAGATGGGTATTCTGATGTGCCAGAAGTTTCTAAATTCAATTTTAACCCCAAATTGTTTTACTACCCAGACAACAAAACGGAAGTTTATTTGGGAGCTACAGTTTCTAAAGAAACACGAATGGGGGGCGATATGCGTTTAATCGACAACCAAACTCCAGACAGCGTTCATTTCTATTTTGACAAGCAAAAAAGCAGCCGATTCACAACACAATTTTCCGCCCAAAGGAACTTGACAAATGCAAGTACGTTAACATTGAAAAACAGCATAAGCTCGTTTGATCGATTCATCAATATCCGAGAAAATGCACTCGGGCAAAGTTCTCAATTCGGCGGACAACAATTGAATTCTTTTAGCGAATTGAATTACAACATAAACAAATCAGATCACAATTTGAGCCTTGGGTTAAATGCGTACACAGACATTTTTTCTGAACAACAATTTGACACAAATCCACTAAGAGATCAAGAGTATGTAACATTGGGTATATATGCTAATCATTTGTGGGATGTAAGCAACAAGTTTGCATTAGAAAGTGGTTTAAGAACGGATTATGTGCGTGCAAAATCCAACATCAGCGAAAACAATGGAGCGACGTTTGTTTTGCCAAGAGTAAGCGCGCTATATAAACTTAACACGAATTTCAGTTTTAGATTGGGTGGAGGGTTTGGCTACAGAATGCCTACTATTTTTAACGAGGAAGCGGAGCCATACGGATATCACAACGTGCAAGCTATTGACTTCGGTAGTTTAGAAGCAGAACGCTCCCAAGGCGCTAATTTTGACTTTAAATACAGAACTACATTCGATTCTGACAAGGTGTTGCTCACATTTAATCAAATGTTCTTTTACAACAACATTGAAAATCCAATTCTGCTCAATATTGACCCGTTCGACAATCTTTCTTATTTTACCCCGAATGATTACTTGAAGAGCAGGGGTTTTGAATCACAGGTAAAACTTACGGTAGGTCAATTCACTTGGTTTTTTGGATACACATATACAGACGCCTTCTTGCAAAAGGGCGTTACGGAAACCAGCCTGACATTGACACCACAACACAGCATTAAGGGTGATCTATTGTTTGTCGAAGAAAACAAGTGGCGAATTGGTTGGGATTATGAATACAAATCAAGCCAAATTCTTTCGACCGGACTGCAATCGCGTTCCCTTTTTACAACTGGAATTGTAGTTGAAAGAACAATTAAAAACTTTGTGATTTTCCTTAATGCAGAAAACTTTACCGACACGAGACAATCAAGGTATGAATCACTAAATTCTGGCCCCTACGATAGTCCTCAATTTACAGATGTTTACGCCCCCTTGGATGGTTTCTTTTTTAATACAGGTTTAAAAATAAAACTATAAAGCAGTCCTCAAGTCTCTAAATAAAAGAAATATGAAATTGAATGGGATTTAACATTGTTCTTATAGAGCCAGAAATACCTATGAATACGGGCAATATTGGTCGTCTTAGTTTGGCATCAGGGTCCATTTTGCATTTGGTAAAACCATTCGGGTTTGAAATAAATGATGCAAGATTGAAGAGAGCCGGACTAGATTATTGGAAATATCTCACAGTAAAAATGTATGAGAATATGGATGAGTTTTTCTCAATAAACAATCAGGAAAACATGGTCTATCTTTCCAGCTCTGGAGAGAAGGATTACAGTTCTATTGAATATCAAGACAATATGTTTCTCGTGTTTGGGAAAGAGTCTGTGGGTTTGCCTAAAAACATACTTGCTGAAAATCCAGATAAACTTTATAAGATCCCCATTTACAGCGATCACGTAAGAAGCTTAAACTTAGCAAACGCAGTGAGCATTGTGGTGTATGACGGCCTTCGGAATATCAAGATCACTTAATCCCCATGAACTTTAACCCATTCCCTGCAATAACAACTGAAAGACTCTTATTAAGAAGACTTAAAGCGTCAGATTGTGAGGCCATACTTTTCCTACGTACAGATAAGAATGTCAATAAATTTATTGAGAGACCTGACCACAGAAAAACCAAGAACATTTCTCAAGCGAGAATATTAATCGAAGAATTTGATAGTTGCATCGATGCAAATCACTCAATTACTTGGGGAATAACTTTAATAAACTCTCACCAATTAATCGGGACAATTTGTTTGTGGAACTTTTCTCAGAACAACAAAACAGCTGAAGTTGGATATGATTTGCATCCGGAACTTCAAAACCAAGGGGTTATGAGTGAAGCCATGAAAGTTGTTGTTGCCTTTGGTTTTAAGGAGTTAAACCTTAATAAAATAGTGGCCTTTACACATACTGAAAACGTGCATTCGAAAAAACTTTTAGAGAAGCATGGATTTCATCACAATGTGAACAGAAAGGATCTCGATAACAAATCAAATATTATATTTGAGCTTGAAAACTAAAATGAAATCACAGTAGCATATGTCTTCAGAAAACCCCAAACAAGAAAAATCACGTTTACATTCTCGAAATAAAAACCGAGAGAAATACGATATCGGTGCATTAATAATTTCTAATCCCAAATTAAAAGACCACATCATCCCCAACAGATCGGGAGAAAACTCGATTGATTTCTCAAACCCGCTTTCGGTTAAGGTTTTAAATCAAGCTTTGCTAAATCATTATTATGGAATCAAAAATTGGGAATTTCCTGATGAAAATCTTTGTCCCCCCATACCTGGAAGAGCAGATTACATCCATCATATTGCTGATTTGTTGGGCGAAAATAATTCGGGAACTATCCCTACTGGTGATAAAATCACTTGTCTTGATGTTGGTATAGGTGCTAGCTGTATTTACCCCATTATCGGCGTTACAGAATACGACTGGAAGTTTATTGGATCTGATATTGACCCTAAAGCGATTGCTTCTGCTCAGAATATCATCGATTCCAATTCAGAAATTAAAGATAAGGTTGAATGTCGATTGCAAAAAAAATCAAAACAGGTTCTCCAATCGATTATCACCAAGAAAGATAAAATTGATTTGATTATTTGTAATCCTCCTTTTCACTCTTCTCTCGCAGAGGCACAAAAAGGGAGTCGAAGAAAAGTAAGGAATCTCTCTGGCAAGAACATGAAAACACCTAAGCTTAATTTTTCTGGGATCAGCAGTGAGCTTATTTGTGAAGGCGGAGAATATAAATTTATTCAGAATATGATTGGAGAAAGTAAAGAGTTCTCTAAAAATGGTTACTGGTTTTCCACTTTGGTATCCAAACAATCTAATCTGAAGGGGATTTATAAAATGTTAGAAAATGTTGAAGCGAATCAGATAACGACAATCCCGCTTGGAACAGGAAATAAATCTAGTAGAATTGTAGCTTGGACCTTTCTTTCGTTAGAAGAACAAAAAGAATGGAGGGAGAAAAGATGGAAAACAAAATCTTAAAATAAAACGATGAACGTCAAGCATTTTAAAGTTGAAATAGAGCATAAAATTGCTCATGTTTCTTTCAATAGACCTGAGAAAGCGAATGCACTTCACATGGAGGCTTGGGTTGAGATGCAATCTGTTTTTGAAACTCTTTCTAAGGATGATAATGTAAGGGTTGTTATTCT
>Ga0308019_10001818_pt1 | contig 12534 bp, 17 predicted proteins | sample Neamet284_FD_203135 | JGI IMG/M metagenome (GOLD analysis project Ga0308019, IMG submission 203135) | Marine microbial communities from water near the shore, Antarctic Ocean - #284 | ecosystem: Environmental > Aquatic > Marine > Unclassified | place: Southern Ocean | collected 2014-10-01 | reverse complement strand
TGTTTGAAGATAGTGGTGCTTATGTGGTTCAAGAAAGTGAGTTTGTTGGTAATGATGATAGCGAGTATTTATTATACGAAGATGAAGATAGGTGTATTATATTAGAACAAGAAATATTAGAAGATAGGGATTACTTTAAATTCACATTTGATTCTAGTGATAATCTATCTACTGTAAAATTAGTTGGTCACATGACAAGACGAATGACTCGTTCTAGAAGGGTTAAAAGACAAACACAAATAGAGTATACATTTAAGTATCATGATGCTATCACTAACTTAGGAATACTTGCAACATTAGTTTCTGACTCTGCAATGACAATATCAGTTCCTAAGTATGATATGGATGGCCATAGATACGCTGACGATTAAATTATGTTTTTACATAGAGTACTAATTGAAGACTGCAAAGTCGTAACTAGAGTATGGTGGTTTGACCCAACAAAACTATCAGAAGTAAAGTTCACGAGAAAAATTCACAAGGAAATAAATAAAGTATTTCCAGATGAAACATACACCTATCCTGTAAATCACATCTACGGTATGAACCATGATGACAATTGTATTGTCTTTCATATGTGTTCACCAGAAAGAGATGAGATGAAAACTCTAGAAAGAAAATGTGAACTCAAAGCACAGAATGATGTCTTACTAGGTAAAGCATATGTTAGGTATGTGTACGATATGGAAAACAAAAGTAAGTACATGGAAGTTGTATATAGAGACATGGAAAACTTTGGTGAAGAAAACTGGCCCCAATCATATAAGACAGGCGTTCCAACAACAGTAAAAATCTGTACCGTATCAGAATTTTTTGATGAAGACTTTAACAAGATTTATGAGAGTTTATTAATTCATGGATACAATAATGTACAAGCAGTATATGATTATGCAGATACTTTAAATAAAGATTTACCTAAACCAATCCCTGTAGATAAGAAAGTTCACAAAGACGATTTGTTTAAATTTATATTTGACATGGAAGGTAACTTAGTAAAACTACAATTATTTGCTCATGTGGGCAGAGTTGCCGTTAGAAGTAAAGGTAATACTGAAATAGAATACAAAGCCGATTATGCAGACTGTATAAATAATCTAAAGGAGACTGAAATAGTAATACCAGAGTATGACATAAATGGTAACCCTGTAAGGTCTTCTAAACCAAAAGATAATGATGGATACATTTTATTTCCTAAAGCAAGGGGTAAAGAATATGAAAAGGTTAATTTCAAAGATTATTAATAACATAGGCGCAAGTCATGTTATCAATAAAAACAATCAAGTGTGTATAAAGAGATGGGGTATATGGACTTCATACTTTACCATCTTCTTTTCCAAAATATTACCTATAAAAGAAATATATAATATTGAACAAGTATATCATTCACATCAAGGCAGTTTTATATCTTTTATTCTTTCAGGAGTTTATCTACAAGATGTTCTAAAAGGAAATAAGATAATTCGGACAGAACATAAATGGTTTAATTATCTTCCTTGTGGATGTCACCATAAAATAATTTGTCATAAACCTGTTTATACATTAATGTTTATGGGTAAAAGAAAATTAAAACCTACTGTAAGATTAAAACAAAAAGGAAAAAAATTAAGATACGATAGATTTTTTAAACTTAAAGATGAGGAAAGTATATGATTTATTTACATAGAGTGATTGTTGAAGATAGTGAAGCAACATGGAAAATATATTGGTTTAATCCTGGCATACTATCTCATAGAAAATATGTGAAGAAAATACAAGAAGAAATATATAAAGTTTTCCCTAATGAAACTTACAGTTGGGCAGACCCTGTTCATCAATGTTTTGGTTATCATTTAAAAGATAATATTATTGTTACTAATGTATGTGGTTCTGATGATTTTCTTTTACACAAAAATAAAAGATATGTAGGACTCAAAGACCAGAATGAAATATATTATGATAAAGATTTTATTTGTTTTTATTATGATTTAGATAATGCAAAAAAATGGAGTGAAGTATATTACAAAAAAGAAAATAATCCAGAGGTAGTGTCTAAAGAAAAATTAGGTAGTGGTTTAAATATAGAATGGATTTCAGAATATTATAATGATGAGTTTGAAAAGACAGGACAAAATTTATTTATAACTGGTAAGTGTGAAGATATCTATAATTGGGCTGATAAACAAAATAACAAGATTCCAAAACCATTTAAAAATCTTATTGATGCAGAAGGTAGTAGTGATGGAGTTGACCATATCAATACTAAAAATGCATTTAAATTTGAATATGATAATGACGGCAACTTAGTTAAACTTAAATTCTTTGGATGTGTTCTAAGAACTAAGATGAAAGTCAAGGGGGAATTTTCTCACATAGAGTTAAGTTCTGGTTATATAAGTAGTATAAATAATAGTGAACAAACAGAAATCGTTGAAATTAATTATGATGGTAATGGGAATCGTGTTCCATCTAAAGTCATAAAAAAAGTTGATGATTATATTTTCTTTCCTAAAGCAAGGGAGAACGGTGGGTATGAAAGAGTTATACTTAAAGATATGTAAAAAACTTAAAATTGGTTTCGGGCCAAATCATGTTGTTGCCAACAATGGCGTAACAGCATTATCTCGTTGGGGTTTCTGGTCACCCTTCCTTACGGTTCTTGTATCTCGTGTGCATCCTATTGACCACGATAAAATGTTTAACAATACAAGAGTAGATGCTAGAGTAATTTACCACAGTCATGAAACTAACTTTGTATCCTTTATAGTTAAAGGTAAGTATACTGAAGAAAGAAATGTTGATGGTAAGATTGTAGTCAAAGAAAGAAAGTGGTTTAATTATGTAAAACGTGATACCTTCCATAGAATTAAATGTGATGATTATGCTTGGTCTGTCCAAGCAGGATTTACTAGAGACGAAAAAGTCAAAGTAAAAATTAATAATAAAATATACCCACATAGAAGATTGTTTACTATGGGTGGTAGGAGTGATGGAACTTTAGGATGATAAAAGTATTAAATGATTTAGATAGTACTGATGTGAAAAATTATTGGAAAGTGAAAGGTACAAATGATGAAACTTTCCCTTACATACAAATAGATAATTGGTACAACCCAGAAGAACTAGATGGAATCTGGAAAGAACTAGATTTCTATCAGTCTTGTCCTGACCATCATCAAGTAAGAACAGAAGATAAAGAAACACCTGTTGCCAGAGAACTAGGTGGTTTAGCCAGAAGTAGTGCGTTTAGATTTCATCTTTGGGATGTGTATACTAAAAATAGTAAGGGGTATCATTACTCACACATTTTAAGATGTAGATATAAACAAAGGTCACCAGAGTTTCACAATTTAATAAAAAAACATTTACCCATACACTACCTAAGTTTTGCTGGTACTAATACAGATGGTTCAATGATATCATATTATGAAGATAATGATTATTACAAACCACACATTGATACTTCGAAGTTTACTTGTTTAATATGGGTCTATAGAGAACCAAAACAATTCAAGGGTGGGGAGTTTAATTTACCACAAGCGAATGTAACAATACCTTGCAAGAATAATCGTATGGTTTTATTTCCTAGTTATTATACTCATTCAGTAAATCCAGTTAAGATGCTTGAGGAAAAAACTGAGGGTCTTGGTAGATATTGTATAACACATTTTTATAATTGGGAGAATGACGCATGAACAAACAAATTAAAATATATGATAATGTTTTTGATACGCAAATGTTAAATTATGCAGATAATTATATTCAAGAATTGGCATACAAACCACACACATCAACAACAATAGATGAATCTAATTTTTTTGCTAGTGACGGTCTTTGGGGTGAACATACAATTATTCATTTTCTAAAAGATATTATAACTGAGTATAATGGTCAACCAATATTTCAAGAAACACCTGATGTAACAAGAGTCTATGCAAATGTACACAACTATGGAAAACATAATGGTGGTCGTTGGCATACAGATGAAGGTGATAACGGAAATGGTTGGTGTAATGTAACTATGTTACTTTACTTGCAAGAGTGGGATAGTAAATGGTTGGGTGGAACAATGTTTAAAGATGGTAACGAAGTTGATACAATACCTTATGTTAGAAATCGTATGGTTGTATTCCCAGCTAATATTCCACATAAAGCACAGTATCATTTAAACAAATCAAATATGCGATATACTTTAGCATACAAAATGTCAGGAAAACTTAGTGAATAATCTAACAGGAAAAACAATATTAGTTACAGGTGCGACAAGTGGTATCGGTAATGCTATTGCAAATAAATTAAAAGAAAGTGGTGGGAATGTTATTGGTGTTTCCAGATACGAAAAGGATAAAGATAAGTTTGATGGTAAGTGTATTGTTATAGAGTTAAGTAATGAAGAACAAATAAAAGAAGAACTTGCAAAGATAGAAAAACCAGATATATTAATTAATGTTGCTGGATTTTGTTTTGAAGTTAAAAATATTGAAGATACAACTACCGAAGAATGGGATGAAACATTTGACTGTAATTTAAAATCTATGTATTTACTTACAAGAGAACTTGTTCCTCATATGAAAAAAAATAACTATGGTGTTATTATAAACATAACATCAATTTTTCATAAAGGACAGCAGGGTCAAGCTTTATATTCAGCATCAAAAGCAGGTATTATTGGTTTTACTAATTCTATTGCAAAAGAACTAGGAGAACATAATATAAGAGTACATGCAATAGCGCCTGGATATACAAGAACCCCTATGACTCAAAGATGGATAGATAATGGTATTGAACCAGACATTATGAATATGACACCATTAAAAAAAGTAGGTGTGCCAGAAGATATTGCTAACCTAGTAAATTTTTTATGTTCAGATGAATCAAGTTTTATGACAGGACATGTAACTTATATTGATGGTGGTTTGTCACTATGAATTTACATAATCAATACTATTGGTTTAAAGAAGTAATCCCACATAATGTATGCGATAATATAATTAGAATGGGAAATAAACAAATAGAAAGAATTGAAAAATATGGTGGAGACACTTCTGGTACAACTAGAGGTGGTGGTGAAAAAACAAAGAACGAGGGGAAAGTTAGTGCAAAAGAATTAACACCAAAAGAACAATTAGAAAGTGGTGGTAAATATTATGCTAGAGATTCTGAAGTTGCTTGGTTCAATGACCAATGGTTATATGATATGGTTTGGCCATATCTTGAAGAAGCAAATAAAGAGTCTGGTTGGAATTGGGATTTTGATTGGGCAGAAAGTTTTCAATTTACAAAATATAAAGAGGGTGGTTTATACAACTGGCATAATGATGGTGGTTCAGATATTCATGGAGAGTACATTCTTGCAGATGAGAAGATGTTAGAAAAATGTAAAGACGAAAAGGTTAGTTTACCAAACCTATATACTGACGATAAAACCTTTGAAGGTAAAGTTAGAAAGATTAGTATGACTATGAATCTAACAGACCCTAAAGAATATGATGGTGGGAAATTAAAGTTTGATTTAAGTAAGACACATGATTCTGGTGTAGATATCATGGAAATAGATGAGATAAATAGAAAGGGTTCTATTGTGTTTTTTCCTTCCTTTATGTCGCACACAATAACCCCAATTACTCGTGGCACACGATACTCGTTAGTGTTATGGGTACTAGGAAAGCCTTGGAGATAATAATGGCAATTAGAAAGCAGGAAAATGAAATATATAATAAAAAGGGTTTTGTATTACTTGATAAATTCATTGAGTATGAAACAAGATTAATTTTGTTTAATCATATAATGATGTCGGCAAGGAGAGCTAAGTATGTTCAACATAATGAACCAGATTTATTTGATGATGAAAAACAACACTATGGATACTTTGATAAATGTGGTTGTTTAAATAAACCTATTTGGAATAAGTATGCTGATGGTGTAATTGAAACTGTATTAAGTTTAGCAACGCCTATGATTGAAGAAGTCGTTGGTATAAAACTTATGCCGACATATAGTTGGGCAAGACTATACGAACATGAAACTGAAATGGACAGACACGTAGATAAGGGTGAATGTGATGTAAGTGCAACTTTAACTTTGGGTTATGAGTTACACAACATGGATGAGAATGACAAAAAGAATTATTGTTGGCCTATATTCTTTGGTGATGCAAGTGGAAGAAAAGGAACTAAAGGAACACCAGTACAAGTAAAGCCTGGGCAACTGTGTGTATATAAAGGAACTGAAATAGAACATTGGAGAGAATCTTTTAGGGGTGTTCATCATGCCCAAGTATTTTTGCATTGGGTAGAAAAGAAAGAAGAAAACGAACACTTGTATATTGACAGTAGACCTTTGTTAGGATTAAATTCTGACTTTACAAAATAATGAAAGCAATGTATTATGAATAAAATGATGTTTAAGAAAAAAGAAAAACAGTTAATGAAGTTTGTACAAGACTTCCAAATTAATATAACTGAAGATGATATGTTTAATCTGTTAAAGATTAAAAGAAGATGGCCTGCGACACATCCAACATGCGAGGGTGCTATTGTTGAAGTTATTTCAATGTATGGACAAAAACACAATTACATTAATGACACAACAGGATATCTTGACTTTGATAAAATGAAATCTTTCTATGACAAGGGATTTACTGTGGTGATAGCAGATGTTTTAGATTTAACAGAAGAACTAAGAGAATTAGAAAAAGAATTAATTGCAAGAACAGGGATAGGTAATATTAGAGGTAACTTTTATTTTGGAAATGGTAAGCCTGGCATACACCCTAGTTTTAATTTACACTCACATGGATACAATGTAATACAAAAACAAATCTATGGAACAAACTATTGGACTGTAGATGAACGACAATATGAGATACACGAACAAGAAATTATTATGATACCAGAGAAATCTATGCACGAAGTTTACAAATCAGATGGAAAAAGACTAGCATTAACGATTAATCTAGGATATGGGGATTAACAGACAAAAAAAAGAGGGGTTACCCCCTCTAATCAATTCTAAGGTATCTAGAAGAGTCAATACTGAGTTTTGTTACTTTCCTTAGTGATTGTATTAACCACCATGTAAAAACTCGTGTACGACCATTCTATGACCTCGTTTTATTGAGAATATCCTGCTTGTTCGTTCATTCTCTTGGCAATCTTTAATTCACCTTCTGATGCTTCTTCTTCATCCCATTTCGCTAATTGTTTCTCCATGTACTTATGAAAAAGTGGTGGAATCAAAGCTAATGCGAATAATGTGAAATATCCATTACCACAATTTGGGGCTCCTACTTCATCTAATTCCCAGAAGTGAGTTTCACCTCTATCGTGATGGTCTGCTTGTCTTCCAATTTCAATGAAGAACCAAGAAGTAAACATTGTAGAATTATCCCATGAATGTCTGTAGTCAATTGGAGAACCTGTTTCTCTAATCAAACCATAATGCTCTAAGTAGTTTAATGCTTCTAACTCGAAGTTAGAGATTAACCATACTAGTCCTAAACACGCCATACCCATCCATCCACCAGCGAACCAGAATATAAAGATTGTTGGTAATGACATTGCATAACCACGCAACCATCTGTTCTGCCATGATAGAAATGGTACACCCAATCTTTTTAGACGTTGTTTTTCCATTGTGTGTAGGAATTTACTTTGACCAAAATGTGATTTAGGTAAATGTGCATATAGACTTCTTCCTCTTGGAGCTGTTGCTGGGTCATCTTGACACCCTAACTCTAAGTGATGATTGTATACATGAGCATAACAGAAATGTGCAGAACCAGATAGTGCCATCATCCAACGAGCAATGATAAAACTAAATCCTTTGGTATGAGCTAACTCATGACCGTAGATGATACCGATTCCAGCGAAGATACCTGTTGACAATGTTGCACCTAGTAATTCTGAACCAGACATACCATTGTATATTGAATATGCAAGTACACATTGTAGTGCAATAAACACAGGTAGCATTGAATACATTACTATATTCTGTAACATTGCATTTGCGTTTGTGTCACCATTCTCATCAAAACCAGCACCCATAGTTTGCTTTTTAACAAGCGTATCAATAATGATACCTACACCTAATAAAAATACACCTGTCCAAACCCAAGGCCCACCTGCTATTACGCCAAATAGTGAAGCTAAGATTAGTAGTGGTGCAATAAAATAACGAGCATTTACTGCTATTTTTTTAAACATATAAAACTCCTTTCTTGTAGTTGACTTATTACCTTTTAGTTACTGATATTATTTATACAGTATGGTATTACTATAACAGGTCCAGCAGGTATAGTCAACATGTACAAATGTTGTACAAATAAACCTATGCAATATATTGGTGTGGTGGATGCAACTCAAATACAACTCTTATAAATAACTGCATGACAACACATTTATCTAAAAACGAATTATCCTACGAACTAAACTTTGGTGTAGATGACGATTGTCTGGAAGTTGCCCAACTTTTTGACGAAGCATCTGAGGGTCTTGTCAAATACATGTATGATGACCATTATGTTTTAGGTGGAACATATCCAATACCTAGTACTGGTATTCAAGAGTTTTCAAAGTATATGTCAACATCTGAAACTCAACGACTAGGTCATCACCTAGTTGACTTTGATAATAAATACTATTATAAAATTACAAATGCTGTAGTTGCCAAACATAAAGACATACCTGTTGGAGCTGCAATTTGTTTACCTCATAATAATGTAGCCGTAGACTCACATATGACAGGTTCATTCTCTGATGAACAGTTAGCACATTTGCAAATCTACGTTGATAACAAAGTTGCAGATGCTTGGTTCATAGAACAATTCATTGTTAAGTCACCATTTACTAGACAAGGTATGGGTACAGTAATATTAAATAAAGTTAAAACTTATGCCACAGATAATAGTTATGGTAGTGTAAGTATATTCTGTTACGATAAAAATACAGGTTCAAAATCATTCTTAGAAAGTCAAGGATTTAGTGTAACACAAAATATTGACGTTAGTTCAGACCCATTCTTTCAAGGTATCTCTGTTGATATCCTTCATCTAATGGTTTGTTCATTATAATAAACATTACCAGCAAGACAAATTCTATTACCATCTGTTAGATTTTTAGGAACTTCATGTTTCATCCAAGACGGAAAGAAAATTAGTTCACCTTCTTTTGGATATAATTTTAAATCACTATCAGTAAATACTAAAGGTGGATTATCTTTTGGTAGTTCTAAGTGATAAACAAAAGTAAATACTCCAGGCCAATGATTGTGTGGTGTTGCTAATCCATCTGGTTCTGAAACTATACCCCACAATTCACTTACAAAAAATTTACCTTTAACTTCCTTTTTAAAATGTTTCTTAGTATATTCTTTTGCAAGAACTGAAATCAGTTCAACAAAGTCCTCAAAGTCATCACCATAACTTTTATAGAGTAACCAATTGGTCATACCATATTTTTTAAATGCATTTTCTTTTGATTGCATTTCTGATTCAATTAAAGGTTCTATATTATTTTGACAAATTGATTTTAATCTTTTATCAACACCAAGATTAAATCTTTCTATAATGTATTTGTTTTTTCCGTAGTTCATACATGCTCCAATGGTATTGTGCAACAACCTTGTCTCATCTCAACATCAAATTTACCCTCTACTGTAAGTTTAATATTTTCTAACCAACTAGGATAAAAAACTAACCCACCAACTTCACAGGGAATCTTTTTTTCTTTAATGTGAAAATTAAATTTATTATTATCACAATATGCCCATGAAATTAAATGTGGAAAATTAATAGGTAATTCGTAACCTTCAGTTTTATTCACAATGACTGTATTATCTTCAACGATAATAGGTAAAGCAATTCTAGTATATGATTGAACGTATGTGTTTGTTCCCCTCACAAACATTTGTTGTGAAAAAAACCTTGAAGAATTATTGAAGTTGGTTTCAAAATTCTCTTTTACTATTGTATACACGAAAGGATATACTTCGTTAATTTCTGATTCCACTAAGTTTAGTTCTATTTCAGACATATTGATTTTATCACCGATATAGCTTGTTTATAATCTTGACACCATGCTATAGCATGTGCATCAATCTCTTTTAATGGATGTAGAAGTTTTTCAGGGTGTACCATAATGAAAGGTTTATTGTTTGCATGTAAACAACCTGCTTCAAAAGCAACATTCCATTGACGATAAAAATCTAAAACACCACCTATTCCAAAGGTAACAACCCCAAAATCACAATCTTTGATTAATGTTTGGATTCTAGTTTGATTGATTTTTGCAGATTTGTGGTCTCTAAAGAAATACTTCTTGTCATTCTCACCCATATAATGAGGTGGAACTTCACAAGTAGGTTCAAGTGTATCACCAACTGCATCAGATTCATCATGATTACAGTTTGGGGAAGTGAATTCAATAGACAATTGTTCAGTTTTTGCCATAGACACCAATAACTTTCTCCAATTGCTATGTATTTCACCACTACAGTAGATATTCCAAGTTTTCATATTCATCTCACAACTAAGTTTAAGGGGTATAATAACAGGCCTCAACATGTATTGTCAAGTTAATTCTTAATTATTTAGATAGATTTTTCTTATAAATACTATGAAAAGAGGAAAGAAAATGGCGATACCATCAAGCAAATCAACATTCAAATCATACTGTCTTAGAGCATTAGGGTTTGGAGTCATTGATATTAACGTGTCAGATGAGCAAACAGATGATAGAATAGATGAGGCATTACAATATTTTGCTCAATATCACTATGATGGTGTTGAAAAAATGTATTTAAAATATCAAGTTACTCAAACTGATATTGATAGAGCTCGTGGTAATGCTACAACAACATCTACAGATACAGTAGACAGCACAATTACTGGAAGTTTTAAAGAGGGTAATAATTTTATTCCTATGCCTTCTGCTGTAGTTTCGGTAACAAACATCTTTGACTTTTCAGACTCTTCAACAAACAGTATGTTTGATATTCGTTATCAATTAAGATTAAATGATTTATATGATTTCTCATCTACATCTATTATAAATTATCAAATGACTATGCAACAATTAGATTTGTTGTCTCATATACTGGTAGGAGAAGTACCAATTCGTTATAATCAACATCAAAATAGATTATACTTAGATATGAATTGGGAACAAGTGACACCAGATGAGTTTTTAGTTATAGAATGTTATCGTAAAGTAGACCCAGCAACATACACAGATATCTTTGACGATATCTATTTAAAAAGATATGCAACAGCATTAATTAAAAGACAATGGGGTGCAAACCTCTCTAAATTTAACGGTGTAGCTACACTAGGTGGAGTGACAATGAATGGTGAACAAATTTATTCTCAATCAATAGAAGAAATACAAAGACTAGAAGAAGAGATTAAGTTGGTATTTGAAACACCTTTTGCCGGCATGGTAGGATAATTTTATGGCAGTCAATAAGGCGTTCCATACAAATAATAGTACATCTCTTGCTTCAGAGAAAAATCTGTATAGTGATTTAGTAAAAGAAGCGATACAAATCTTTGGACATGATGTTTATTATATAGATAGAACCACAGTCGCTATTGACAGCGTATTGGGTGAGGATTCACTTAGTACATTTAGTTCACAAGTTCCTATTGAAATGTATGTTGAAAATGCTGAAGGTGGATACGAAGGTGAAAAAGAATTGATGAATCAGTTCGGATTAGAAAATAGAAATGAATTAACATTAGTTGTACACAAAGAAAGATTTCAAGATTTAACAAAACAATTACAGATAGAAACTGCAACAGATACTACAGGTGGTTCTATAGTATTAGAGTCTGGTACAATTGACCAATCAGCAGATTATTCTGAATTAGAAACTATAACTACAGGTAGTGATTTTTATTTAATCACAGAAACAGATGCAGTAGCTACTGACAGACCTTACGAAGGTGATTTAGTTTATCATCCAATATTAGGTAAGATATTTGAAGTTAGTTTTGTAGACCATGATGAACCCTTTCATCAATTAGATAATAATCCTATTTACAAATTAAATTGCAAATCATTTGAATATTCATCTGAGGCAATTGATACAGGTATTCTAGATATTGATAGTATAGAAGATACTGAAAGTCAAAATACAAGAGATTATCAATTTACATTAGAACAATCAACTGCTCAAAACGAGAACATAAATATACAACATACTAGAAGTATTTTTGGTTTACTATTAGAAGAAACTGCTGGTGACAACATAATTGGTGAAGATGACGAGACCTCTATAGGTACAAACATACTATTAGAGAACGATACCGACTCAGGTGATGATGCATACCTATTAACAGAAGACTATATAGTAGGTGACTATGTACAAGATAAGACATCACAAAATGAGTTATTTGATAAATTAGACGATAATGTACTAGACTTCTCAGAGTCTAATCCATTTGGAGATGCTGGAGTGTTTGCGTAATGTTAGGAAATAGACAATTTTATCACGAGACAGTTAGAAATATTATTGTAGGGTTTGGTACTCTATTTAATGATATACATATTGTTCGTAAAG
>Ga0308019_10001817_pt1 | contig 12538 bp, 13 predicted proteins | sample Neamet284_FD_203135 | JGI IMG/M metagenome (GOLD analysis project Ga0308019, IMG submission 203135) | Marine microbial communities from water near the shore, Antarctic Ocean - #284 | ecosystem: Environmental > Aquatic > Marine > Unclassified | place: Southern Ocean | collected 2014-10-01 | reverse complement strand
CACCTAATGCAGTTCCATATGCCACAGTAGCTAAAGCACCGGCATTACAGTGAGTCATTATTGTATCATTATCATCAAAAAGAACTGAACCATTCTTTCCCATTGTTTTGTTAATTTCAATATCTTCATCTGCCATTTTCTTAGCAGTAGAAATCACTAGTTCTCTGATTTGTTCAGCAGTATCTCCAGTCTTTGCAACATTCATAATTTTTTCTAATCCCCACTCCAAATTTACGGCAGTAGGTCTAGTTGCAAAAAGAATTTTTCTTGCATCCTCCAAGTCAGAAAGTAATTCTCCTTTTGTTGTTGCCTTACTTTGTAAAGCAGCTAATCCCAATCCAAATGCTCCAGATACTCCAATTGCAGGTGCACCTCTAACTATCAAAGTTTTGATAGCATTTGCAACTTGGTTAAAATCATCATATTCTACAAAGATCAGTTCATTTGGCAATTTGGTTTGCTCAATCATTACAACTTTGTTATTTTTCCACTCTACAGTTCTAAGTGATGAATCAATTGTAACTTTATCCATAAATAATCAAAAAATTAGGCTTTTTAAAAATCAATGTAACTAACAAATAAAATTTAAATATTTTGCAAAAATCATAGTTTTAGTTGTGAACGCTCACCTAATAGAAATTGATATTTTTTTGATAGATTTGAATCCTCAATCTCAGATCCGTGAGCAATAATGCTACAGTTTAAATCAATTTTGGCATCAATGGTGCAATCTGCCATTATTATAGAATCTTGAATGATGCAATTTTTCAAATTACAGTTATCTCCAATTGACACGTATGGTCCAAGTTTTACTCCAGAGCCAATTGAGCAATTTTTTCCGATAATGACAGGTCCTATAATAGATGAATCACTTGATATCATAGTGCCATTTCCAGTTACAATATTTTCTTTAACTTCTGCATCATCGTCAATTAGAAATTGATTCTCAGTTCCAATGGAATCCAAAACCAGCTTGTTTGCATGAATAATGTCTTCTGGAGTTCCAGTGTCTTTCCACCAACCAGTTACAGTATCGTATTTGATTTTGTAGCCATCATCCATTAGCATCTGTAATGCTTCTGTGATTTCTAGCTCTCCTCTCCATGAGGGTTTTAGATTATCTATTACATCAAATATTTTTGGAGTAAGAAAGTATATTCCAATTACTGCCAAATTTGATGGTGGAACTTTGGGCTTTTCTATGATTTTTTTTATTTTACCAAGATTGTCTTTGTCTAGTTCTGCAACCCCAAATCTTTGTGGATCGTCTACTTCACATAATAAAATCATTGCATCTGTTTGGGAATTTTCAAACTTTTCTGCATAGTCTGTAAGATTTTTTCTCAATACATTATCACCCAAGTATACAATAAATCTGTCATTTCTAATAAAATCTTTACATAATCTTATTGCATGTGAAATTCCTTTTGGAGAATCCTGATAAATGTAAGTTATTTTTACACCAAATTTAGAACCATCTCCATAGTATTCTTTTACCTTTTGTGGATACACATCACCAATAATTATTGCAATATCAGTAACTCCTGTAGTCTTTAGATCCTCTAGGGCATATTGTGACATTGGCTTGTTTGCAATTGGAAGTAGTTGTTTTGGTCCTGTATGAGTTAATGGTCGTAACCTAGTTCCATGTCCACCGTGAAGTATGATACCTTTCAATTATCTACATTTCAGTTTATTCCAATATAAAATAGATCATAATTCAGATAAAAATAATTTAATACTTTGTTGTATTGTTTGTGGTTTTTCATTTAGAATTTTAGTTGCCAGTGATACATCAAGGGATGAATCCTTTGGCCTTTGTGCCTTCCAGTTCATTTCATCTGTTTTTGTAGGTTTTAAGAGAGATTTGTCCAAATTTAGTCTATTAGATATCATATTTGCTAGATCATATCTTGAAATTCTACTTGCACCAGCCAGATGAATTATTCCTGTAATCTGTTTTGTTGCAATCTCAATTAGCATTTTAGATAGATTTGGAACATATGTTGGAGATGTGAACTGATCAATCAATACAGGAATTTCTTTTTTTAATTCCAAGTTTTCTTTAATCCATAATGGGAAGCTTTTTTTGGTTTGATGAATTCCAAATGGAGTGCTAATTCTTGCAATGCACCAGTTTGATGCCAGATTATTTAGTGCAAGCTCTCCCTTTAATTTTATTTTTCCATAAAATCCTAATGGATTTGTTGCATCATCTTCTTTTTTCATTCCCTGTTTTCCATCAAAAACATAATCAGTTGAAACATAAATAAAGAAAATGTTTTGTTTTGCAGCTTGTTTTGCTAAAGTTTCGGTAGCATTTAGATTTAGTAAAGTGGCTAGTTCTTTTTCTGTCTCACAGAGGTCAACGTTTGTCATTGCAGCCAGATGAATTATTCTATCAGGTTTTGTCTCTTGTAGTATTTGTATGATTTTATCACTGTCTGCAAGATCAAGTTGTAGTGGGATTCCATGAATGGGTAATTCATCATGATAACAAGAATAAACGATATGATTTTGATTTACAAGATCCTTTACTACTTGTGAGCCTACCAGTCCTGCAGAACCAGTTACTAGAAATTTCATCTTCAAGAAATAGTCCAGGGTTGCGGATGTAAAGTATTTTCATTTACTAGTGGCTCCCACCAGGGTTGATTATTTACATACCATTGCACTGTTTGTTTTAATGCATCATCAAAATTATACTTGTGTTTCCAGTCAATCTCATTTTCAATCTTTGAACAATCAATAGAATATCGCTTGTCATGTCCCGGTCTATCTTCAACATACTCTATAAGATCACGTGGTTTTCCTAGAATATCTAAAATTTTTTCTACAATAGTTTTGTTTGTAATTTCTTCATATGCAGTAATGTTGTATACCTGACCTGATTTTCCTTTTGAAATTAGTGATTCTATTGCCTGTACATGATCATTTACATAAATCCAACTTCTAATCTGCATTCCATCACCATATAATGGGACTTTGAGATTTTTTATTGCACGAATTATTGTCTTTGGGATTAATTTTTCAGGAAATTGATTTGGGCCAAAATTATTTGTACATCTTGTTGTGATACAGTTTATTCCATATGTTCTATAGTATGATGTAACCAAGTGATCAGCTGCTGCCTTTGTAGCAGCATATGGATTACTAGGGTTTATCTGAGAATATTCATCAAATGATACTTTGTCTTTTGCATCACCATAAACTTCATCAGTAGATACATGAATGAATTGTTTGTCATATTTTCTTACGGCTTCAAGAATTGAATAAGTTCCAAGTATGTTTGTTTCAAGGAATGGTTTAGGATTTGCAATACTTCTATCAACGTGAGATTCAGCAGCAAAATTAACAACTACATCTGTATCTTTTATCAAACTATCAATAGCAGATTCGTTTCTAATGTCTTCTTTAAGAAACTTATAATTTGGATTGTTTTGTATGTTTTTTAGATTTTCAAGGTTTGAACCGATTGTGAGTATATCAAGATTCAATATTTTAAAATTAGGATTATTTTTTAAATGATTTCTGATAAATGCACTTCCAATAAAGCCAGCGCCGCCACAAACTAAAATATTCATATATTAAAAATCTAAATTTCTTATTTAACTTATTTGAATTAATAAACAAAATTAAGATCTGCATCTTTTAAGAGGGGCAAAACTAAATCTTTTTCTGATAAAATTAAATTTTTTATTGGCCATGATATGTTAATTGTTGGATCGTTCCAAAGTATACCTCTATCATGTTCTGGAGAATATTCTTGATTTACTTTATACAAAACATCTGCTTCATCACTCAATACACAAAATCCATGTGCAAAACCCTCTGGAATGTAAAGTAATTCATGATTACTTTCGGAAAGAATTTTACCTATCCATTTACCAAATGTAGGTGATTTTTTTCTAATGTCAACTGCCACATCAAAAATTTCTCCTCTCATACAAAAGACAAGCTTGGCTTGAGCCTTAGGATTTTGTTGATAATGTAATCCTCTCAAAGTTCCTTGAATTGAATGAGAAAAATTATCTTGAGTAAATCTTGTATTTATTCCATTAGAAATAAAATCAGATTCTCTGAAGATTTCTAAAAAATATCCTCTTGAATCTAAAAATGAATTTGACTTAATTGATATAACTTCAGGTAATTCTAATTTCTCAAAAATAAACGGCATGAAATATTGATATGTAAAACAAGTTAAATATATTTCAAGAATTTCTTTGTATACTTTTATTAATACTGAAAAGTAAAATAGACATTAATAAAAGCAGTAATCCAGACATTAAAAATCCCATAGATATCAATGTCGAAGGTATAGAAAAATATCTAGTTTCATTAAAAATATTAATAACTATTGTAGAATAATAAATTCCAAATAAAAGCAAGAGGAAGCCAGGAATGCCAATAAAAGAAAATGGACGTTGTATAGCCACTAACTCAATTAATGATGTAAAAACATCAGTAAAATGGGATATTGGGTTGTTGGTGGATGTTTTCCTTCCAGTGTTATATAAAACAGTAATTTTTTCTTCAGAAATTTTTAAGTTATTTTTAGATGCAGATAATAAAATTTCTGCATCAGATACAAATCCATTTGAATGAAAATCAATTTTTTCAATTGCATTTTTAGAATAAGATCTAAATCCACTTTGAGTATCTTTGAATGGGAGATTAGAAGCCATGCTTACAACATCATCTAGTAACTTATTTCCAAATCTCCTATATCCTGGAATTTTATTATTTTTTTCAAAACGATATCCAATTACTACATCTTGATTATTTTCAAATAGTGAATTAGATAGTTTGGGTATTTCAGATGGGATAAATTGCCCATCACCATCTATTGTAACTAATGCATCAAAATCAATTTTTTTGCAATACTCAAATAAAGTCTTAAACGCAGCACCTTTGCCCAAATTTTTTGGATGGGATAGAACTGTGGCACCCGCATCAACAGCCATTTTGTAAGTATTATCAGTAGAACCATCATCACATACTATAACTTCATCAGCATAATTCAGTACATCCTTTATTATAGAATAAATAATATCACCCTCATTGTATGCGGGGATACATACTATTGTTTTCATTTTAATATTTAAAATTAAACATATGGATAAAAGAACTTTGTGTACTATGGAATTCTGGCATATTCAGAGAAGAATAAAACTTATTCTAGTAAAATTAAATATATGATTAATGGAAAAAATCTCCACATTATCTTCAAAAATTAATTATTGTTTAAAATTTAAAACCATATGAAAATATAGCAAAAAAAATTGCATCAAAAGAAGATGTATTAAAATCAATTTTAGAAAAATACCACTAAAACAAGTAAAACTAAATACAAATGAAAAAAACCATCTATTTTAATTAAAAATGGTAAATATTCATTTATTGTCTCACTCAGAAATGAAAAAAATTAATGTTGCCATAGTAATCATGATTAAATAAATTTTAACAAAAACTTTCTTGTGATTTTACTTAATTTAGAAAAATAAATCATAAAAATATTTTCAGAATTATTTTTAGATATACCAGTAGGTAAAAAAACTTCATCACTAAATTTATGTATAATAAATTTATCAGGAATAATTTTGTTAGTTTCTAATTCATTATATTTACTCATAATTTTATTTAAATTTTTTAAAAGATTAAAATCTGCTTTTATTTTAGCTTGTGGAAATCCTTTTTTTAAATAAAATAAAAATACAAAGAAATCTACAATTAATAATGAGGGAAGCATGAAGAAAATAGTTTTTCGTGAAAAATGAGTAAGTAAACAATATTTTCTATTACGTTCAAGCCAATAGAATTTTTTTGATGACCACTTTAAGTTGTAACTGTCAGTATGATATACAACTGATGATGGAACAAAAAATGATTTGACTTTAAATTGTAAACCACGCCATCCTAAATCAAGATCATCTTGATACAAAAATAAAAATGGATCAAACATATTCAATTTTTCTAATATTTTTTTGGAAGTTAAAAAACAAGTTCCGGCAGGAAATCCAATTTCTTCAACATCACAACGTGAATTTGTATCTTTAATTCCTTTATCTCGGGAATAACCAAATCCAAATAGTTGCATCATGTTTCCAGTACTTTCAATTAGTGTAGAATCATCTACAGACAAAATTTTTGGTTGATAAAATCCATCACCTCGATTAGAAAATTCAGATACTAATTCATCTAACCAATTAGGTTCAACAATTGTATCAGGATTCAATATTGCTATTAATTCGCTGTCCGTATATCGTATACCCGTATTGTTGCCTTCACAATATCCAAGATTTTCTTTATTTATTAGTAAATCAATTTCTGGAAATTTATTCTTGCAATTTAAATGACTATTATCTGAGGAATGGTTATCCACAACTAAAATTTTAAAATTTTTGTATGTTGATTTTAATACAGAATTCACACAATCTAGTAATAAATCACCAGCATTATAATTTAAAATTATTATACTAACCTTAGGTACATTTGAATTTTCCAACTGCTTTTTAGTATACATAATGTAAATTAATCATGAATATACACAATATAAGATAAAAGGATTAACTAAAACAAGTAATTGAATGAGAGTTAATTATGGTTAAAAATACATTTGAAATGATGAAGTATTACGAACTAAATTATAGATCAAATAATTTAAAAATTAAATTTATAAAATATTTGATTTTATACTATATCGCATATTCAACTCCATTATCAAATATTATAATTGAATTTCAAAAAATACTAGTAGGTAAAATTGGAAAAGGATTTGTATGAACAAACAAAAAATTACCAATATTATGTCAGTTGATTTAGAGGATTATTATTGTGATTTAAAATTTGAAGAATGGGGTAAATATGATAGTAGAGTAGAAGAAAATACTGAAAAAATTTTAGCATTATTTGAAAAATATAACGTTACAGCTACATTTTTTTGTCTTGGGTATATTGCAGAAAAATTTCCAGACTTAATTATGAATATCAAAAAAAGGGGTCATGAGATTGCAAGTCACAGTTATGCTCATATTGATTTACGAAAAGTGAGTAAAGAAGAATTTGAAAAAGATTTACAAAAATCAATCAACATAATTGAAAAAATAACAGGCGATAAAGTAAAAGGGTTTAGAGCCCCATTTTTTTCAATTGATAAAAATTCATTTTGGGCATTTGAAGTACTAAGAAAATATGTAAAATATGATTCAAGTATTTTTCCGGTTAAAACACATCTCTATGGGGTTCCAAATGCCCCCAGGCACATATACAATCCATCAAAAGAAAATCCTCTAAAAGAAAACAAAAGTGAAGAAATGATAGAAATTCCATTAGCAACTCATAAAATTCCATTTATAGGAAATATTCCAATTGCTGGAGGATTTTATTTGAGATTTTTCCCTTATCAATATATTAAATTTGGAATAAATAAAATGAATAAAAAATTATTACCAGCTATGATATACATACATCCAAAAGATATTGATCCAAATATGCCAAGAATTAAAGAATATAGTTGGCATTATTATTTTAATCAAAAAAGTGCTATCAACAAATTTGAAAAACTATTAAAAGATTTTAAATTTTGTTCTGTAGAGAGATATTTTGAAATGAGTAGAAGATATTAGAAAGTTTTGACGTTAAAGGTTTCCATTTATGGATTAAGTAATTTTAGGTTATGCGTTATTAAAACATCTAGATAATAAACAAGATAAAAATTTTGGTATTGACAAATGATGTTGTAATTACTACAAGGCCATAATCTTTTCCTAATACTAAAATTCCTGTAATTATTATTGAAATTTCCATCTTTTCCAGTTTTTTATTTAAATATGAAAATTTCCTATTTTGTCTTTCTTTTACTTTGATTTTAGTAAATACTTCTACACTTCTTTCTTCTCATCTAAAATTTTTATACAACTTTCAATAAATGATGGAAGAAAATCGTCATCTGCTGCTGTCCATAAAAAATATTTGCCTATTGCTTCACTAAGTATAAATCAAAAATTCTAATACTGACTACTATTTTTTTCATGTCCAAAATATTTAATTCTTGCATCTTTGTCTATAAATTTTTGGCATATTTTTTGAGTCTGATCTGTCGAACCATTATCCGAAATTAATAATTCAAAATCATCAAATGTCTGAAACAACAATACATTAATTTTTTCTCCAAAAGTTTTCCGCATTATAAATTGGAAAACCTATGCTAACTTTAGGTTTCTCTTTCCTTTTAACAATCTTAAAAATTTAATTTGTACAGTTTTAACATGTCCGATAATCCTTCTTTTATCCCTTTCATGTAAATTCCATCTTTTTTAAGGATTTTTTGATTACTCACATTTGTATTATCTCGTATTACAGGAAGATCTAATTCTTTAGATGTTATTGATTTGATCAATTTTTTTTCTAAACTAAAAATTTCAGCAGTTCTTAAAGCCCAACTATATCTATCAATATAATCAGAACCCGTAACATTGAAAATCCCAACCTCTGAATTTTCTAAAAGTATTCTAGTGGCATTTGTAAAATCAGGCACATATGTCGGCACATTACTCCAATCTTTTACTTCTTTCAACACTTCTTTTTTCTTTAGTGTCTTGATTGCCCTAGTTACTGAATTATCTTTATGCCATTTTTCAATCCAACAATACGGCTGATCTGTTCTTAATATTAAATATGACAAACCTGAATTTTTAATTAAATTTTCAGCTTTGTACTTTGTTTTTCCATAATATGATGTTGGATTTGGTTCATCATTTTCAGTAAAAATTTTTTTTTTATTTCCATAGACATAAGTTGTTGAAACATAAATGATTTTACTTTGTGTTAACTTACATCCTTCTATAACATTATTTGTTCCATTCACTGTAACTGAATCTGCAAGATGATGATTTTTTTCAGCTAAATCAACTCCTGCTAAAGCTGATGTATGAATCACAATATCGGGATTACTTTTTTTAATAAATTCTATAGTATTTTCATGATTTGTTGTATCTAATTGATAAAAATTTTTATTTAAAATTTTATTTTTTAAATATGTACATTCAATTTCATCAAAATGATTTTTTAAATCTTGAAAAAGATTATATCCGATTAAACCACTTCCTCCAATTATTAGTATTTTCATAATCTATTTACTCATTAGGTATTATTTTTGTACTTTAAAAAATCTCCAATTGTTTTCACTACAAATTCCATCATTTCTATTGTTAATCCGGGGTACACACCTACCCAAAAAGTTTTTTCCATCATTTTATCAGTATTTTTTAATTCACCTGCAATTCTATAATTTTTATTTTTAAAATATGGTTGCTTTGTAATATTCCCAGTAAAAAGCGGTCTTGTATCTACATAATGTGAAAATAAATATCCATTTAATTCATTTAATGAAAAATTGGCATTATCTCTAATTGTAAGTGGAAAACCAAACCATGCGGGTTCACTATTTTCTTCTGCTTCTGGCAAAATAAAATATTCTTGAAATTTTTCTAAATTCTTTTTTAACCAACTAAAATTTTCTTTTCTTTTTTCAATAAAATTTTCTACTTTTTCTAATTGTGCTACTCCTACTGCTGCTTGCATATCTGTAATTTTTAAATTATAACCTAAATGAGAATAGACAAATTTGTGATCATATCCTTCGGGTAACCCATCAAAATTCCATTGAAATCTTTTTCCACATGTATCATTAACCCCTGGTTCACAATAACAATCTCTTCCCCAATCTCTAATCGAGCCTATTACTCTGTCAATAATTGGATTATTTGTTAAAACGGCTCCACCCTCCCCCATTGTCATATGATGTGCAGGATAGAAACTAAGGGTACTTACATCTCCAAATGTACCGACCATTTTACCATTATATTTAGAACCTAACGCATCACAACAATCTTCAATAACCCACAAATTATGATTTTTTGCGATTTCCATTATTTTTTCTAAATTAAATGGATTTCCTAAAGTATGTGCTAACATTATAGCTTTAGTTTTTTCAGTAATTGCACTCTCTATTAGTTCTGGATCAATATTGTAAGAAGGAATCTGTATATCTACAAAAACAGGTACTAAATTATTTTGAATAATTGGGTTTACTGTAGTTGGAAATGATGCAGCAACTGTAATCACTTCATCACCTTCTTTCAAAGATCTTTCTCCTAGTTTATCAGATGTAAGAGCTGACAATGCTAACAAATTTGCTGATGATCCAGAATTTGTAGTTGTAACAAATTTTATATCTATTAATTTTGATAATTTTTCTTCAAATTCATGGTTAAATCTACCTGCAGTTAACCAAAAATCTAATGATGCTGAAGTTAACATTTGAATTTCTTTAAAATCATATACTCTACCAGATGTTGGAACAAAAGATTTACCTGAAACAAAAGATTTCTTTTTGTGTGAAATCTCAGCATATTCTTTTACTAATTGCATAATTTTGCTTCTAATTTCTTTTGCAGATTCTTCTGAATCTAAATTTATATTTGAACAAAAATCATTTTCTACAGTCAATTAATAATTATGAGTTAGAATAACTCTATTTAATATTTCATATATTAAATTTATGTGAATGGGTTTTCTGGATTAAATGGTTTCCAGTGTTTGTCTTTTTCGGATATTTCAGTAATCTCTAATGGCCATTTAATATCAAAAAATGGATCATTCCATTTAACGCCTCTTTCAGATTCTGGTGAATAATAGCCTGTAGTTAAATACATCAAATCAGAATTATCTTCTAACATTTGAGTACCATTTGCACAACCTTCTGGAATATTTCTCATTATGTAATTATCTGCTGAAATCTCACATCCATCATATTTTCCAAACGTGGGTGATGTTGGTCTCATATCTATGATTACAGTATACACTCTGCCCCTTATACAACGAATTAATTTTGATTCTGCATTAGGATGAACTTGAAAATGCATTCCACGAAATGTTCCTTTTTTTAATGATTTTGAAATACTGGATTGAACATATTGAGATTTTATTCCCTTTTCTTCAAATTCTTTGATATCGATAATTCTGGTAAAAAATCCTCGGTCATCTTCTTTTTTCTCTATTGAAATATTATAGACTCCATTTATGCTAGTTTTTTCAAAAATCATATTTTTTACCTGTGTAGCTCATTTACAATCTTTTTAAATTTTATTTCTAATAAACTTAATTAGAGAATAATTTTGAGGTTTGATATGACTGAAACAATACTGATTACTGGAGTTACTGGATTTGTAGGATCTCATTTAGCCGATTTAGCTCTTGAGAAAAATTGTAAAGTATACGGTCTTAAACGTTGGAATCTTTCTAGATTGAGAAATGTTAGGCATATAATGGATAAAATTGAATGGATTGATTGTGATATCACAGATCCTACTAGTGTAAGAAAAACAATTGATAAAACACGCCCTGACAAAATATTTCATCTAGCTGCAGAAAGCTTTGTAAGTCCGTCTTGGGATCACCCATCTCATTATATGGATGTAAACTACAAAGGAACTGTAAATATTTTTGAGGCTTTGAAAGATTTTAATCTCAAAACTAAAGTTTTGATTCCTGGTTCGGGTGAAGAATATGGAGAAATATTTGATAATGAATTACCTATTACTGAAAAAACATTACTAAGACCTGTAAATCCATATGCGGTAACAAAAATTGCTCAAGATTTAATTTCATATGTTTATGTTAGAACCTATGGTCTGAATATTATTCGTGTCAGAGCATTTAATCATGAAGGTCCAAGAAGAGATAATGTCTTTGGCATTCCTTGGTATGCTTATCAAATAGCTAGAATTGAACAAGGGTTACAAGATCCTGTAATATTAACCGGACATATAGAAGATCGAAGAAATTTTACACATGTACGTGATATGGTGGAAGCTTATTGGTTAGCAATTGATCAATGTCCACCAGGTGAATTGTATTTAATCGGCTCTGATGAATCTCAAAAAATTCATTCATACAGAGAAATTATTGAAATGCTAATAAAAAAATCAACAATAGATCAAATTGAAATTAAGCAAGATCCAAAATATGTCCGACCCACTGCCGTTCCAAGATTAATTGGTGATACATCAAAATTCAATAAATTAACTAATTGGTCACCAAAACTCGATATAGATAAAATATTGGATGACACTTTAGATTATTGGCGAAATTTTGTTAAAAATAATGATTACTAAATCAATTCTTAACTGTTAAATTCTGCAAATTTAATGCATAATTAATGTTACTGGGAATAAGCCCTGTTAGAATAAGCTTCGCTGGCGGTGGAACTGACATGCCAGAATATTATGAAAAACATGGCGGGATAGTAATTACTACTGCAATTAATCATTTCACATACGTAATTGTGAATAAACGTAAAGATGATAAATTACAAATATTTTCACCTGATTTTGAAACACATAGTATTGCAGAAAAAATGAATAAACTTCGTGCAAAAAAAGGAACAGAATTACCTGTTTCAGTAATCAAATTCCTTAATTACAAAAAAGGAATAAATTTGATTTTGTCAAGTGACGTTCCTCCACGTTCTGGATTG
>Ga0308019_10001799_pt1 | contig 12602 bp, 10 predicted proteins | sample Neamet284_FD_203135 | JGI IMG/M metagenome (GOLD analysis project Ga0308019, IMG submission 203135) | Marine microbial communities from water near the shore, Antarctic Ocean - #284 | ecosystem: Environmental > Aquatic > Marine > Unclassified | place: Southern Ocean | collected 2014-10-01 | reverse complement strand
ATTAGAGAAAATTTACTTGGTATAAAAAGATTAAAAGGAAGCAATCAAAAAGCTAAAAAACCGATATTAATCAATGATTTAAAGCAGATTATTGATGTTATGTGTAAGCTTGATATTAGAGAAATAAGGAAAACAAGAGATAAAGCATTAATTCTAATAGGTTTTGCTGGGGGTTTTAGAAGATCGGAATTAGTTGCATTAGAAATTGACGATGTAGAGTTTGTCAGAGAAGGAGTAAAAATTTTTGTAAAGAGATCCAAAACAGATCAGTCTGGGGAAGGAATGACCAAGGCAATCCCCTCTTTTGATAACGCTCTATACTGCCCTGTTCTGCACTTACAGGATTGGATGGCTAAAGGAAAAAGTAAAAACAAGAAAATATTCCCTATATCCGATAAAAGTGTAGCTCTTATAATAAAAAAATATGCTAATTTAGCTGGTCTAGATGGGGATAAATATGCGGGACATAGTTTAAGATCAGGATTTGCAACATCTACAGCAGAAGCCGGTGCTGAAGAAAGAAATATTATGACAATGACTGGTCATAAAACAACTCAAATGGTTCGAAGATATATTCAAGAAGCTAATTTATTTAAAAACAATGCACTAAATAAAATTAAAATTTAAACTAAATGAATGAAATAACAATTGTAATTATAGCGCATAAAAGTGCAAAAACTGTATTGAGTTTTGTAAAAAAAATTCCAGAAAAATATAAAATAATAATAATTGACAACTCAAAAGATTATATTTTACAGGAAAAAATAAAAAAATTTAAAAATATTAAAATAAAATTTATGAAAAACAAAGGTTATGGAGCCGGTATAAATTTTGCTAGAAAATTTGTTAAAACGAGATATCTTTTTGCCTTCAGTCCAGATATTTTAGGTGTAAATAAAAAATTCTTAGAAAAGTTTGAAAAAATTATAAAAAGTAAACTTGAATTTGGTGCACTAGGTCCAAGATTTCTTAATGTATCTCAAAAAAGTCACAAACAATCTAACAAAAATAATACGATTGGATCAATTAATGCAATAAGTGGATCTGCTATGCTAATAAATATAGAATCATTTGATGATATTAATGGATTTGATGAAAATATATTTTTATTTTTTGAAGAAAATGATTTTTGTAAAAGATTATGTAAAAAAAAATATAAAATCTATCAAATAAATAAAGCTACAGCTTTAAATCCAAAGGGCGTTGAAAAAGGTGTGGTCAAAATAAAGAGTAAAAATATAGAAAAATTACAAAATTTTTATGGATGGCATTTTATGTGGTCAAAGTTTTACTTTTATAAAAAAAACAATAATAATATAATTACAATAATTAATTTTACACCTATTTTTATAAGGTTAATATTGAGAATATTTATTAGTTATTTATTTACAACAAATAAAACACAAAAATACAGCATGAGACTTCAGGGTTTGTATGCCTCTATGACTGGCACCCGTTCTTACAAAAGAATTAATTTATAAGTTTTTTAAGCTTTAAAAACTCTTTAAATTTATTAATCATAAAATTTATTTCAGACATGGTTAATCCGTGATGACACCCTATTAACATTCCATTTGTCATTACAAAATTTGCATTAATTTCTGAATTTTTCACTTTTTTGTAAGTTTGATTTTTCATTATTGGTTGTTTAAGTATATTTCCGGTAAAAATAGTACGTGTTTGAATGCCATTTTTTTCAAGAAATATTTGCAGATCTTTTCTATTAAGCTTAGCACTTTTTTTAATTATTACAGGGTAAGCCAACCATGCTGTTTTAAGAAACTTATCCTGTACTGGCATATCAAAAATAAGAGGATATTTTTTAAAAAAATTTTTTAAAATAGAAAAGTTCTGCTCTCTGGAATTAATATTTTTTTTAAGTTTTTTAAGCTGAACAAGTGCAAATGCTGCAGATATTTCTGATGGTAAAAAATTATAACCAAGGTCGGAAAAAATATATTTTGCATCATAAGGTATGTTGCCAACCTTAACGCTAAATCTTTCTTTTATACCTTCAGACTCATTGAAAATAGCTGATGATCTACCCCACCCTCTTAATAATTTTGCTCTGTCATAAGTTTCTCTGTCATTAAAACAAACAATTCCACCAGAGCCAGCCCCTGTTATTATATGAGAAGCATACATACTATTTGTAACAACATCAGAATATTTACCAAAATTCTTTTTTTTGTACGTGTAGCCAATCGTATCCGCTGAATCTTCAATAATTTTTAAATTATATTTTTTAGCAATTTTATAGATTGACGGCCAATAAGGGACGTTACCTAGTAAATTTGGTATCATTATAGCAACTGTTTTACTATTAATTGCAGATTTTATTTGTGTAATATTTGACAAAAAAGAATTTTTTTCTACATCAATAAAATGAGGAACAAATCCTAGTTGAATAATTGGTGCGACTGTTGTTGAAAAGGTTAGTGTTGGGGTTATTATTTCAGAACCTTTCTTAAAATTAAAAGATGACAATGCTAGAAGATTAGCCGATGAACCCGAGTTAACCATTAAACCAAATTTCTTACCAAACAAAACAGAAATTTTTTTTTCTAACTCTTTAACAGAAGGACCGTCTATCAAAGAAAGAGATTTATTTTTTAAAACATCTGTTACAGCAGAAATTTCTTCCTTATTATAAACAGCTTTACCGTAATAAACTCTCATTTTATTTCACAAATCTATAATAGATATATTTTGTTTTACAAGACAATAAAGACATATAGTACAGTATATTTTTTTTTGGTTCAACTAATTCTCCATTATACTTTTCATTAGTTCTTAAGTAATATTTTTTAAAAAATTTTATAGTAATGCCCCATTTTAAAAGAAAAGTTTTTGAACCATTGTTCCAAGATTTTTTTCTTAACGATACTGATGAAAAGTGATAAACACGACAATCTCCTAACCCTTTAAAAAGTCTCACTCCAATTCTCCATAATTTCATGTTAAAATCAGGATCGGATCCCAGCCCCGGACTAAATTCCAAGCTAAAGCCACCGACTTTATTCCAAGTAGTAACCGGTATTAAAGAAGGCTGCCAATGTGTCCCTTGAAAATTATTAAATTTGATATGAGGCAATTCGAAAAGTAATTTTTTTTCATTAAAATCTTTATAAGTTTTACCACAATCTAAATTTATATAAGACTCAAAAGGCTGTACCATCGTACCTGAAAGAAAAAAATCTTTATCTTCACCTTGTTTTTTTAATTCATTGTAAAAAACTTCATCCCAGTTAGGACAAAAATACATATCATCATGTCCTAAAACTATATATTTTTTTGTAGCCTTTTTAACAGCTTGATTAAAAGCTACACAAACACCAGCATTTTTTTCACTATAGGAAAATAAAAAATTATTTTTTTTAACATAATCAAGCGATCCATCAACACCCTCGTTAACATGTAAGATTATTTCATGATTAAATTTAGAATTTTTTTTTAAACTATCAAGACATATTTTTAAATAATTGATATTATTATATGTGGGAATAATAATAGAAAACATTATTTTATTTTAGTTTCCCAAAAATAATATTTTTTTTGATTTCCTAAAGTTTTTTGAATTATAAAATCCGCGACTATTGTAGAGTTAAAATATTTAAAATATTTTTTATAACCATTTTTTGCAATTTTTTTTCTAAGTTTATCATTTTGATTAAATTTATTAATTTTTTTTGCTAAATCATGTACATTTTTATAAGTAACGATTTCCTTATTGTTAAAAAAATGACTGAATTTAGTTTTTTCATGAATAAAAACAAGCAAACCATTTCCTATTAATTGAGCAAATCTATCACTGCTATAATACTTTAAGGGCTTACCTTGACTTAAATTTAAACCAATTTTTGATTTAGAAAGTGCGTTTATAAAATTATCCGCCCAAATTGGTTGATGATTTTTCATACCATATAAATCAAACCTTACATTTGGTATTAAACTTTGTAGTTTAGTAATAAAATTTTCCCTTTCATCAAATTTTCCTTTCTTTAATATGCCTCTATGAACACCATGACTCATTGCAAAAAAAACATCGTTATTTAAATAATCTTTTTCAAAATTTTTTAAAGTCTCAAAAGACTCGTCAACGGGATTTGGCATATAGTAAATTGGTATTTTTTTTGAAAGGTTTAAGGTTTTTGGGTCTGTTGTGCAAAAATTTGCATCCATTAAACTCATTTTATCTTTAAATCTTATTAAATTTTTGGACCAATCTGAATCCATTCTGTCTAAAAACCATTGACAAATCTTTATGTCAGGATAATTTTTTTTTATAAATTTTAAAGTATTAAAGTCCACTAAGTCAGCATGTCCTAAAATAATTAAATCTGGTAAATAATTACTTATAACTTCAATTAATTTTTGATTTAGTTTTCTGGAACCGTTAATATCTGTCAATTTTCTATAGTAGCTAACAATATCCCTGTCACTAAATTCTAAAACACTATGTTTAAGTCTTATAAATCCATTATTGATTCTTTTTCCCGTGTTATAAAAAAGTCTTCCATTATGTCTTTCATTAAAATTTGTTACATGCAAAATTTTTAATTTTTCTTTTTTTATTCCAATATTTTCATTTATTAATTTGTCTCTATAAGTGTCAATTAATTTAGAAGAGCTTTTGTTAGTTAAAATAAAATTTTTTAATGATAATTTTTGAATATTCTTTCTATTTTTTTTATTTATAATAAGATTTTCTATAGCGTTATAAATATTATCTTTATTTAATTTTTCTACAATTATACCGTTTGTAATTGTTTCTGGGAGACCTCCCCTATTAGTTATTATTACAGCACAACCACAACTTGACGCCTCTAAGCTTGTTCTTCCAAAAGGTTCTTCCCATCTAGAACAAACAACAGAAATACTAGTTGTTTTAAAAATACTTAATACTTTTGAATGATTTTGAAAACCTAAAATATCTAAATTTTTATGTGTAAAATTGTGTTTCTCTCTTTCTTCGTCGCCAATAACTATAGCTTTCCAATTTTTGTGTTTATTTAAAATGTCAATAATTGCAGAACCAAAAATATCGTACCCTTTTGCTTTGTTTAATTTTCCAACAAAAGTAATTATATTTTGTTTTTTTTTTAAATTTATTATTTGTTTTTGTGTACTTTGATGTACAACCATTAACTTTTCAGACTTTTTATAGATATTGTCTAATTGTGTTAAAAATCTTTTTTTGGACCATTCACTATTAAAGATAATTTTTGAACATTTATTTATTAAAAAAATTCGTTGATCGGTATTTTTAGATCCATTCATACTCAAAGGATCGTTGTGAAAGTAAAGAACTTTTTTTGCTTTGCCATCTAATAAAAGCTGTATGTAAAGAGGTCTGTTATGTACCTCAATTATATCTGATGGAGATTTTTTTTCTATTTCAGAAAATTTTCTAATATAATTAGTTGTTTGACTTCCGAGTCCTAAAATTTTTTTTGGTATTTCAATATTAATATACTTAATATTATATTTTTTTTGGAATTTAGTGTTTCCATAAACGGTTATCTTATTTTTATACTTACTTAATTTTATTACAGAATTTAAAAATATTGATACAGCACCAGGATAAATTGGTGAAAAATTTTCTTTGTAAGGTAGCAATATTGCTATTTTCATATAAATTTATTTTTAATTTCGTTTCGTAGCTTTCTATTTTTCTTTATATAATATTCTCTTGAAATTGCTTTATTTTTTGATGCGAACTTTTCCTTGTATATAAGCTTCCATTTACGACCTCGTGTAAATTTAGCCCCTTTTCCACTGTTATGTAGACTGATTCTTTTTTTAATATCTTTTGTGTAACCAACGTATGTAATAGATTTTTTGCTAATTAATTTGAGCATATAGACGTGATAGCTCATTAAGTATTTAAATTAGTAGCCTTTTCCAGTATCTTTTTTTTGATCTTTTCTAATTATACTTAAGGCAGTTTTTGCTGCAGCAGTCATAAATCTTTGGTCTGTACCTATCGTTACAAGTTGAAATCCTTTTTTTATCATTTTATCAGCGTATTCAGGTTGAGCATTTTGAATTCCAGCAATAATCTTATTTTTTTTTGCATGTTCTAAAATTTTCATTATAACTTCGTAAACAGGGTCGCCTTCTGGTTTGTCAAAACTTGGCTTTTCTCCGATTGCTAAACTTAAATCTGCAGGGCCGATATAAATCCCATCTAGTCCAGGCGTTTGCATAATTTCATCAAGATTATCTAACGACTCCTTTGTCTCAATCATAGCAAATTTTAAAATTTCATTATTTGCTTCGTCTGCATAGTCAGCTCCACCATAAACTAAGCCCCTAATGGGACCATAACTTCTGTATCCACTTGGCGGATACATACACGCTTGAACAAAATTTTCAGCTTCTTTTCTATTGCTAACCATAGGACAGATAATACCATATGCTCCAGCATCTAAAATTTTCATTATTTGACCAGGCTCATTCCAGTTAACTCTTGCTAGGGGTACAACATTCGTAGTTGATATAGCTTGAAGCATAGAAATAGCATGTGAATAATCAATTACGCCATGTTGCATATCAAGTGTAAGTGAGTCCCAACTTTGATTTGCCATCAATTCTGCAGTAAAAGAATTTGGTATTTGCAACCAACCATTGATAGCTGATCCACCTTGTTTAAATATATCTTTTAGTTTATTTTTTCTCACGATTAATAATTGATACCAAAGTGAGTGTATTTTACGTTTAGATAATCTTTAATTGCTGATGAACCGCCTTCTCTACCATATCCAGTTTGCTTTATTCCACCAAAAGGTGTTTCCGCAAATGCGATCGCTGGCGTATTTACAGCACATGTTCCAGTTTCCATTTGCTCTGAAACTTTATGAGCACGTTCAAGTGAGTTTGTAAAAACATAACTTGCTAGACCTAGATCGTTGTCATTAGCTCTTTTGATTACTTCTTTTGTGTCTTTAAAAGTTAGAATTGGAACTAAGGGACCAAATGGTTCTTGTGTCATTATTGTGAAGTCGTCTTTTACATCATCAAAAATAGTTGGTTCATAGTAATAACCTTTGTTAAATCCAGCTGGTTTTCTGCCTCCACATAAGACTTTAGCACCTTCTTTTTTAGTCGTTTCTACTAGGGCTTCAATTTCTTGTAGTCTTTTTTCAGTAGTCAGAGGCCCTAAGATTGTATCTTTGTTAATTCCGTTACCAATCTTAAGTTTGGTCGCCTTAGCAACCATCATATTCGCAAATTCATCTTTTTTAGACTCGTGTATGTAAAATCTATTGGGAGATATGCAAACTTGTCCATTATTTCTAAATTTTGCTGTAATAGCCATGTCTGTTACTTTGTTAATGTCCACATCGTCAAAAACTATAAATGGTGAATGACCACTAAGCTCCATAGTTACTCTTTGAACTTTATCTGCTGCTTGTTTTAAAATTAATTTACCTACTCTTGTAGATCCTGTAATTGATATTTTTTTAATAATATCAGATGAAATTAGTTGCGATGAAATGCCTGCCGGATCACCAGATAATAAATTAACTACTCCAGGAGGAACTCCTGCATCACTAATGATATTCATTAATTCCATAACACTTCCTGGTGTAATTACATCGGGTTTACAGATAACTGAACATCCAGCCGCTAAGGCTGTTGAAATTTTTCTTGAGGCCAGAACTATCGGAAAATTCCATGGTATTAAAGCTGCCACAACACCAACAGGTTCGTATTTAATAAACATTCTTGTATTTTCAAATCTACTTTCAACTATCTGTCCATAAATTCTTTTTGTTTCTTCTGAATTCCATTCAAAAATATCTGCTGCACCACCAACCTCTCCAGCGGCCTCTGCCAATGGTTTGCCGACTTCTAAAGTTAACCACTTAGCTAAGACGTCAGTTCTTTCACGCATTAGGTCAGCAATCTTCCTGATTATTTTAGCTCTTTCCCAAGGTGGAGTTTTTCTCCAAATTTCTAAACCTTTTTCAGCTGACTTGAGAGCCTTACTAACATCGTTTTCAGATGCCTTTGATGCTTTACCTAATACTTCCTCGGTAGCAGGATTAATAACATCATAAGTCTCACCATTTTCAGATTTTTGCCATTTACCGTCTATGAATTGTCCAAATTTTTCGTACATAAATTTTGTTATTGCTTAAATGAATTTAATTACTTATTTTCCAACTTAAAGAAATTATGAAAACAATTCAACTAACTTGTGCTCATGCTGTTGTTAAATATTTAATAGCTCAAAAGACACTTATTGAGGGAAAAAAAGTACCTTTATTCCCTGGTGTATTTGGTATTTTTGGACATGGAAATGTAGCTTGCCTAGGACAAGCGCTGCAAGAAAATCAAAAAGATTTGCCTACATGGAGAGGTCATCATGAAACTAACATGGCGTTAACTGGTATTGCTTATTCTAGAGCTAAAAGAAGAAAACAAATTTTCATTGCAACTTCGTCTGTTGGCCCAGGTGCCACTAATATGGTCACAGCCGCTGGTGTTGCGATGAGCAACCGAATTCCAATACTATTTTTACCAGGAGATACATTTGCTAACAGGATGCCTGATCCTGTTTTGCAACAAGTAGAAAATTTTAATAATCCTGGTGTTACTGCGAATGACGCTTTTAAACCAGTGACAAGATATTTTGACAGAATTACTAGACCTGAACAAATAATATCTAGTCTTCCACACGCTGTTCAAGTTATGCTGGATCCAGCTGATTGTGGTCCCGCATGCATATCTTTAAGTCAAGATACTCAAGGTGAAACTTTTAATTATCCAGAAGAATTTTTTCAAGAAAAAGTACATGTAATTAGAAGGTCTAGACCAGATGATTTTCAAATCACAGAAGCAGCTGATTTAATAAAGAAAGCTAAAAAACCAATTTTAATTTCTGGTGGTGGAGTTTTTTATTCAGATGCAATGAATGAATTAAGTGAATTTGCTATTAAACATAATATTCCTGTAACACAAACTATTATGGGATATTCTACAATGAAGAAAGACCATACACACTACACTGGTGCGATTGGTGGTCTAGGTGGTAAAGCTGCAAATAATTTAGCAAAAGAAACCGATGTTGCAATAGCTGTTGGCACGAAGTTAGCAGATTTCACTACTGGGTCATGGGCAAATTTTGAAAATCCAAATTTTAAATTAGTTTCAATTAATGCAGGAAGATTTGACGCAAATAAACATATGGCCAAAGCAATAGTTGGCGATGCAAAAGTGAGTTTAAAAGAATTATCACAGGCTTTAGGATCGTGGAAAGCTGATGATAGTTGGCATAAAAAATCTAGAGTAGAATTAAAAACCTGGGAAGAATATGTTGACAAAGAAAGTGGTCCAACAAATCAAAAACTTCCGAGCTATGCTCAAGCAGTTGGTGCTTGTTATAGGAATTCTGATCCAACAGACATTGCAGTTACAGCTGCTGGCGGTTTAGTTGGAGAAGTTGTTCAGGTATGGAAACCAAGAGAACTTAATACACATGAAACTGAATGGGGTTTTAGTTGCATGAGCTATGAAATATCAGGAGCGCTAGGAATAAAAATGGCCAATCCAGACAAAGAAGTAGTATCTTTTGTTGGGGATGGTTCTTATTTGTTATTTAATTCTGATATTTATAGTGCGGTTATAACTAACCATAAATTAATAATAATTGTTTGTGACAATGGTGGTCACGCGGTGATTAACAGACTTCAACTTTATAAAGGAGGCAAGGAATTTAACTGTATGCTAAAAAGCTCAAAAACACCTAACTTAGTTCCTGTTGATTTTGCTGCTCATGCGAAGAGTATGGGTGCAGATGGAGAACACGTAAATTCAATATCTGAACTAGAAGAGGCCTTTAAGAGAGCTAAAGCATCAAAAAATACATATGTAATATCAATACATACTGATGGTTATCAATGGTTAGAAGGTTCGGCTTATTGGGAAAGTCCTACCTTATCAATGCCTGTTACAGAAGAAAATAAGAAAGCACTAAAAGATCACCTTGAAGGAAAAAATAAACAAAGAAAAGGTGTTTAGTTTCAATGAATAAAGTTTTTAAAGTAGGCCTTATAGGTTGCGGGCATATTGCTGAAACTTATTTTAGAGCGCATAAATATTTTAATAATATCAAGATAATTAAGTGTGCAGATATAAATTTAAATGCTGCAAAATATTGTGCAGAAACTCATAATATTAAAGCTGTATCTGTAGAAGAAATATTAGAAGACAAAGAAATAGAAATAATTCTTAACTTAACTATCCCAAAAGCTCATTATGAGATTGCAAAGAGATCTTTAGAAGCTGGCAAACATACATACAGCGAAAAACCTTTGGCTATTGATTTTAATGAAGGAAAAGAACTTCTTGAAATCGCAAAACAAAAAAAACTATACATAGGCTGTGCGCCTGACACTTTTTTAGGTGGTGGAATTCAAAAAACTAAAGAACTTATTGACAGTGATTTAATTGGAGAAATTAAATTAGGAAATGCAATATTTGCTTTTCCGGGTGTACAGTCATATCACCCTAATCCTGAGTCATGGTTTGATATAAAAGGTGGTGGTCCAGTTATTGATATGGGGCCCTATTACTTCACTGCATTAGTAAACTTACTTGGTCCTGCAAAAAATGTTCAAGGAAGATCCTTAAAAATGTTTGACGAAAGAGAAATTGGAATTGGTCCAAAAAAAGGAAAAAAATTTAAAGTGAATTGTCCAACATCTTATTTAGCAACAATAGAATTTGAAAATAACTCCATTATTCAATTAACTCTTTCGTTTGATGTAGCTGCCCATCAAAGAAATCATATTGAAGTTTATGGAACAAAGGGTTCAGCAATAGTTCCAGATCCTAATATGTTTGGTGGTTCCTGTCATGTTTTTACTAGTTCAAGTGATAAATGGATTGAATACAAAACCGATAAAATGAATTTAGGAAAAATTAATATTACCAGTCAAAGTTCAAGAGCAAATGAATCTGCTTCAAATGCAAACTACAGAGGTGTTGGATTGTCTGAGATGGCATACTCGATAGAGCAGAACTTAGAACACAGATGTTCTGGTGAACTTTCGTTACATGTTCTTGACATGATAGTTTCTACAATGAAGTCATGCACGACTTCTTCTTCACAACTAATTAAAACAACTTGCAATAAACCTAAATATTTTTCAGAAGAAGAAGTGCAGAAATTATTAATTATCTAAATTATACCCGCATCAACCATATAGTAATGGTTAGTACACCCTGAAGACTGATCCGAAGAATAAAACATAACTACTTGAGCAACTTCAGCAGGTGTTAGTTGACGTTTTAAACATTGTTTATCTAGAATAATTTTTTTATATTCTGGCGTTAACCACATTTTTATCTGTCTTTCAGTTGCTATTGAACCTGGTACTACCGAATTTACTCTAATATTATACGGACCAAGATCTCTAGCAAAAGATCTTGTCATACCTAGAATTGCCGCTTTGGAGGTTGTGTAGGCTGGCATGCCACCTTCACCCATCATCCACGAGACAGAGCCCATGTTGACTATTGAACCGCCTAAATTTTCAATCATACTTTTCTTAACTGCTTGAATAGTAAAAAAGAAATGTTTTAAATTAACATTAATTCTGTTTTCCCAGTATTCCTCTGTTACTTCATCTATAGTGTGTCTTTGATCGTTAGCAGCATTATTTATTAATATATTTATTGGTCCATTATCTTTAATAGTTTTATAGATCACATTTTGTGTTTCTTTAATATTTGTAAGATCACATTTTATAAAGTTCGGAATTGAAAACTTTTTAACAGCACAAAGATTAACAACTTTTTGAGATTCTTCTTCATTTATATCTACAAAAAAAACTTTACTTTGCTGCTCACAAAAATGTTCAACAATTGAAGCTCCGATGCCAGAACCACCGCCTGTAACAAAAACATTTTTATTTTCTAGATCGAAATATTTAACCTTCATTTTATTTTTTCCTTTTTTTTTATTAAATATTGAAATTTGGTCTATTTCAAAGAACAAATTAATTTTTTTTTTCTATAGGTATGTATATATATTTTAAAGAACAATTTAAAGAGCTGAAGTACGGCCTAATCTGGCTGCACCTCTGACACCGCTAGCATCACCATACTTTGGTTTTAAAAAAATTCCCTCATATTCTCTTCCAGTAACATACTCCGAAACGTATGAATGAATTTCATTTAGAAAATCAATCTCATTTGAAACACCACCTCCAAAAACAAAAGCATCAGGATCTAAAATGTTTATTATCGCAGATAGTGACATGGCTAAATTTATTTTAAACTCTTCAATTAATTTAACAGCATCTAGATTTTTTTTTCTGTAGAGTTCAAATATCTCGTTAGTTTTTAAGTTTTTTTTAAATTTCATATTAAATCTTTTAGCCAAAGAAAGACCTGAGATAAAACTTTCAACCTCACAGTCTCTGTAAACATTACTTTCAAGACCTACCTTAGACGCAGCAAAAAATGGAAGTTGATTATGACCCCATTCACCCGCTACACCATTAGGGCCTGATACAATTTTTTTATCTATAACTAATCCACCACCCACACCAGATCCCAGTATGATACCATAGACGACTTTATAGTTC
>Ga0308019_10001798_pt1 | contig 12605 bp, 10 predicted proteins | sample Neamet284_FD_203135 | JGI IMG/M metagenome (GOLD analysis project Ga0308019, IMG submission 203135) | Marine microbial communities from water near the shore, Antarctic Ocean - #284 | ecosystem: Environmental > Aquatic > Marine > Unclassified | place: Southern Ocean | collected 2014-10-01 | reverse complement strand
GTCAAAATGGACTAGTTTTGTATATGCACAAAAAAATGGATTTTATCAAGGATTTGATAAAATAGGTATTGAGGGATGTAGACCAACTGAAAAACGATTTTTAAGATATAAAATTGAAAAATACCTCTCTAAAGAAAAAATAGCTCTAGATATTGGTTCAAATTGTGGATTTTTAACAATCCATCTGTCCACATTTTTGAAATATGTGGACGGAGTAGAGTTGAATCCATATTTAACAAGTATTGGAAACGATACAAAAAAATTCTTAGGTGAAAAAAATGTAGATTTTCACACTACAAGATTTGAAGATTATCAAACAGGAAAAAAATATGACATAATTTTTTCATTTGCAAATGATGATACAATAGATGGTAACACACAATTTACATTTAATGAATACGTCAATAAAATTCAAAAATTACTACAACCAAAAGGATTACTAATGTGGGAGACAATATCTCCAGACACGTATGATCCAGAATTGTTTGAACCAAAACGAAAAATTTTAGAAAAATCATTCAATTTGTTAGAAGAAAGAATGGTTAAATCAGAATATCCAATAAATGTACCTGAAAGAAGATTTTTAGTTTTAGAAAAAAGAAATTAAAAATTTATTTTTTACAAATGAATAAGGGGGATCTCTTTAAAATATCAAAATGTCCTTTTGTATCAATGTCAGATTTGACAATATCAGAATATTTTTGATAAAAATCATCTGCTAAATTCATCTTACGAGGTTCAGTTGTAGATTTAATATAATCAATCATAAAGTCAAGATCATCAACTTCTAGCACATCTTCATAGATTTCTTTTGTAATATTTGAAAAATGTTTCTTGAGTAATACATCTGCATCCTCCTCAGTAAAACCATCAATATTTCTAACCATTGAAAAATTATTATCAATAGAGTTAGCAATTGAATAAACATTCAACATGTGTCTCTCACTGTTTGTAGTAATTGAAATAAATCCATCTGATTTTACGACTCGTTTTAATTCAGAAAGTGCCTTATCTTTGTCAGCAGCGTGATAAATAACATGATGAGCCATTACAAGATCAAAAGAATCATCAGGATATGGAAGATTATCAATATCTGCAACTTCAAATTTTACATTATCAAAATTTATTTTTGATTTAGCTTTTTCAACCATTCCTTCAGAAAAATCAGTCATTAAAATTTCAGAGTTAGCTGGAAGTTTGGAATGATTTTCAAGCCAAAATTCACCGGTTCCACATCCAATTTCAAGAATTTTCAAAGGTTTTTTTATTTCATATTGATTCCAAATCCAGCCATAGAAGGATTCAGGATTTGTACGAAATTTCTGATGAATTACAATTCTAGCAGATAAATTGTTACTAGATTTGTATTGTTCTTCTTTTAAATATTTTTTATTGACATCTAATACCATTTTATATTAGATCACTAATCACCAATTTTAAACGTTTCAATGGAATCACATCCAATATGTTCTATAACCACCGTATTATTGTCATAAACCAGTTTATAGATATCAGGCATTGTCATTTTTTTCCAATCTGAAAAACCAAAGGTGGAATCAAAATGATGTAAAATTAATCCTATCAATGTCCCATGACATTGAACTACGGCATGTTCATTATTTTCTAATTCATTAGCCATCACATTTAGTGCATTTACGGCCCTATCAGTTGCTTCTTTACTTGATTCTCCACCAGGTAATTTTGAATCAAAATCTGTCCACATTTTCTGTTTTTCGTCATTTAGGTTTTTTCCAGACGTATCTCCAGTAATTTTTTCTTTTAAATCTTCAACAACATGTATTTCTAAATTTAAATAATTAGAAAGAGGGGTAATTGTTAGAATTGCGCGGTTAAGTGGACTAGAATAGATTTTAGTGATTTTCTGATTAAAATTTTTAAAAATATCCATAATCTGTATGGCTTGTTCATGTCCTTCTTCAGTTAATCCTCTATCACGTTCAGAACCATCTAAACTAGCTTTCCCATGCCTGATTAAGTATAATTCATTCATAATATTAGATTGAAATAGCCAATTAAAAATTTTACGACTATAAATGATTCAATTTTGTATCAATATGATTACTTTTCATAAACTCAAACAATTTGATTTTAAGATTTTTGACATCAGGTAGATTTTCATCATATAGATCATGTTCTTCGCTAGAATCATCCAATAAATCATAAAATTCCCAAGTTTCAGGAGTATCATTATAAATTAATTTTTGATTATTTGATCTAACAGCAAAAATATTATGTTTTTTTGGTGATGGCCACGGTCCATACAATCCACCTGTTTCAATAAACGCATCACGATCAGTAGTATCAGAATCATAAATCATGCTAAATAATGAGTTACTTTGGACCTTAGAATCTAAGTTTTCTAGAGGAAATTTTGACATTTCGACAATAGTTGAAAAAAGATCAATTGTAGGACATTGTGTTTTAATTATATTAGATGTTTCACCAGGTATGTGAATCATTGAAAATACCTTAGTTGTATAATCATATACAAATACACCATAAAACATTTCACCATTTCTTTCTCCAATACCAGTTCCATGATCTGCTTGAAAAATAACAGTTGTATTTTCAGATAAACCAGATTTTTTAATTGTATTTAATATTGCAGAAACATAATCATCAAGTTGATACATGTAAGAATCATATCGTTCTTCATTTTGTTTTTTGGCATTAAAATATTCATCTTGATTTTCTTTATCTTTGAATTTTTGGACAATATCTACAACATAATTTTTGTGTGGTTCAGTGTAATGAAGAAATAAAAAAAACTTCTCTTTACTAGCAGCATATTTAGATATTATTTCACTATGTCTTTTTTTAAAATCAACTGTTTTTTCATCAAATATATTTACTTCATCAAATCCTTTTGTAGGTATTACTATATCATTAATTATATCACAACCGGTGTAAAATCCTTGTTTTTGTAATATTTCAGGAAATGTAGTAATTTCATTTTTTTTAAATTTAAACATGTTATAGTATGCATTAACACCATTACGAGATGCATACATTCCAGAAAATATTGCATGATGTGCAGCTAAAGTGTAAGGGGCAACGGTAATCATATTTGAAAACGAAATACTAGAATTAACATAAGATTCCAATGTTGGACAAAGATGTAACTTATCAGCTCTGAAACCATCCAAGGTTACAAAAATAATATTTTGAAATGGATTTACTGACATATGATTATCAAATTTTAATTGATTTTTAAATTTATCCACTTTTTAAAAAATACTTTAAACAGGGTTAAAAAAATTTTTTAAGGTATTATTTTCATACATTTTTTGATAAATATTATAATCACGAATCGAATCTAATTCCAACCATCCATTTTCAATTTCAATTGCTTTTAAATTAAAATTTAAAGAAATTAAAAAATTGAGAAAATCAGTCATGTAAGAATTTTGAAAATCAATGTTAGAATTTAAAGGATTTATGCCTAATTTTGCATTATTTTTTGCATTATGATATATTTTAACAATATCAGTTATAGATTTATTTTGAAATTTCATTAATCCAATGTACTGGCCTTGAATATTTTTAATATCAGTAACTTTTTGACCAATATTTTTTATATATCCAGCATCATTAACTTCTAAACTTTCAGCATCATCTAAAGGATTTTCAAATCTAATTTTCCAAAAATCGAGCCATTTTTTATCAATAATTATTGTAGAATCATCTTTTGATAAAATTAATTTTTTGAGAATTGATGATTCAAAAATAATATCACCGTAAGAAATTATGGTAGAAGTGGTAAAATTTGTTTCTGCACAAAAAAGAGTTTCAAGCATGTTTGTAGTATTAAAATTATTATTTTTTACTATTTTTACAGAAGGGAAATTTATTAAATGTGATAAATAACCTGTAACTACGGTTATATCAGTAATTCCAAGATTTTGAAAAGATTCAATTTGCCATTCAAGAATAGATTTTCCAAATAATTTAACTAAACATTTTGGTTTATTCTCAGTTAAAGGTCGTAATCTCTCACCCTTACCTGCAGCAAGAATTATTGCATTCAAATTAATTTAGTCCAGAAATTTTTATCTTTAAAAACTTTAGAAATTATTTGTCTATTATTTTCATTTGAATTTCTTTCAGGATGCCACATCACACCAATAATAGAAAATGATGAATGTATGAAACCTTCAATAGATTCATCATCATTAGAAATAGCGAATGCATTTAGATCATTTCCTAAATTATCAACATAAATTATGTTTTTATGAAAAGAATTTACTGAAATTATTTTTGAATTAAAAATTTGAGAGATATTATTATCAATGATTTTAATTTTATGATCTTTTCCAATATGCTGATTATTATTATCAATGATTTGTTTACCACCAAAATAATTATTAATTAATTGCATACCCCTACAAATTCCCATAACAGGTATATTTTTATGAATTGCATATTTCAATAAGGAATTTTCAGTTTTATCACGATCATCATTTTCTCCAATGTCATCACCACCAGATAATACTATTCCATCTAAAGATAATTCATCTAAGAAATTTTCAATATTTTTTAATGTATTTGGAATAAAAATAGGAATAAGTTCAAGTTCATCAAACAATTTTGGCCAATCTTGACTGAGGGCATCACGTTTTTCAACATAATTTAATGCATCAACAACCCTAAGAGAAATACCTATTTTTTCTTTCATAGTAATATTAAAAAAAATCTTTTATTTAATATATCCAAGAGATTTTAAAATCTTTTTTTGTTCAAAAAATTCATCATGTTTTTTATGCTCAAGAACAATAATTTGATTATTTTTACAATCTAGCATAATTTTTGATGCATCCTTAAGTTTTTCATAAATCATCTCTCCACATCCTATTGCAGCAGGAAGACTAACTTCAGAACAACGAATTGACATATGAGAAGCGACTCCACCATATTTTGTAATTAATCCAGCAGGATTTCTTGTAAAAATCCAATCATATCCAGGATCTGCATGATCTAAAAGGATTATTTTATTTTCAATATTTTGAGTATTTTTAAGATTATGGAAAGAAATTATTTCAGATGTTATTGTTTTACTTGTGATATAATTAGGTTGTGCATCATGATATTCAATTAATTCAAAATCATCAGGAGATGTAATAATTGGAGGAAGTACAAGAAGATCATTTAGTTTTTTATTTTTTTTATTAATTTCAATTTTTTTACGTAATAATTTTTTTAGATTTAATGGAGATAATTTTTTATAATTTTTAAAAATTGTTCCAATTTCAACATAAGCTAAATCTTCTTTAAAAAATCCTAAGTCCTTACCTGATTCAGATATTAATTCTAATGCATCGCTAAGATTATGAGTAAATTCAAATTTTAGTTCTTCGCGAAGAGTTAATGAATTACGAATAAAACTAAAAAATTCTTCTGAACTAATATTAAAATTATTTAAATCTAAAATAGATTGAATATTATATTTATTATATTTTATTTCATTTGATTTGGAATTGGTAAATTTAATATTATTTAAAAATGGATTTTCTTTATCATATCTTTCAATACTAATATCATATGTTCCAGGACGTAAATGACCAAATTTACTTAAAAATTCTTTCTTGGATACATTTCCATTAGAAAATAAAATTAGTTCGTTTTGAAACTGAGAAAGTGGGGTATTAAGGGAATTCATAAAATTATTCATAAATTTTTGAGTCAAAAATCCATTTTTTACAAAACTTTGTAATAATGCAGTAGCCATAAAAGCTACTCTAGCCATAGTGGAAAAAGGAATTGTGCCTAATATTTTACAATCTGACAATAATATTTCTGCTAATTCTAATTTTTTCTTATAATTAGAAGAATTAGATACTGATTTTGAATTAATAATACGATTTTCAATCATTTGTGAAATTAATAATTTACAATCATTTTCAATGATTGGAAAGGATTCAAGTATATTTTTAGTGAATATCAATAATGAATTATGGATTTCGTTAATTTCTTTTTGAGAAAAGTTTTCAGAAGATAATTCTTTTAGATTATCTTCAACTGAAAGATCATAACATGTGAATAATATATCAAATTCAACTTTATCATGTAAATGATGATTTTGATTTAGTTTTTTTAAATAGTAATTCATTAATTTTTTTGCTAACTTATTATTAATTATATTAGGAATCATAGATGTAAAACTTATGTTGGTATTCACATAGGGTTTATTTCCAAATTTCATCATTAATGAATGAGGTTTAAAACTACAATAATCTAAGTAAATCCTTCCATCATACCAAGCATCTTTCATTATTAAAAAATCATATAAAGAATAATCTAAGGGATTAGGGTTGCTGCCAATTATTTCAGCAGGATTCCAATCAGCCATGTCTGAAAAAATTAATTGTTTTCCTAAATTTTTATTAGAATTTTGTAATTGGAGAAATTTTTTTTGGTTTGTTAAAACTTTATTAAAAATTTTAGTATCAAGATTTTGAATATTAGAATTTTGTAATGAGGTTATAGGTCTAACTTGAAAAATAACAATTTTATTATTATCGGTTATTCCAAATTCAATATCTAAAAAAGTGGTTTTGAGAATTAATTCAATTTCTTTAATAGATAAAATTAGTAATTTCCATTTTTTTAAGATTTTTTTATTTTTTGAATTTCTTAAAATTTTAATTGTTTGGTTAATAGATCCATGTGTAACTCCAATTGTAGATTCTCCATTTTCATAATTTATAACAAAATAAGGAGAACCAGTATCAGGGGTTCGAGTAAAAACTACACCACTTGAAATTATATTTTGAGTTTGAGTTTGTATTAATATTTGATTTTTGATATTATTATTATTCTTATCAACATATGATTTAATTACTTTAGAGATTGATGAAACTAGTTCAGATTTTGAATTTGCTTTAACATTTAAAATACTCTCATAGCTACCAGCTTGAGAATTTTCTTCAGAGTCCTCACCCATAGCAGAGCTTCTAACAATAATTTTTTCTTTTAAAAATTTATTGTGAATTTTTAATAAAATTAAATTTTTATCTAGATTCCACTCTTCAACCGTAAAAACAAATATTTCCTCAATATAAGAAAAACGCACTTTATTTTGTAAAAATTGTAAAACATTTGATTTTGATGTAAACAGAGATAAATTTTCTTTATGAGATAAATTATTCATAGTAATCCACTGAAAATCTATCTTTTAAAATTTTAGAATCATTCACATTAAATGTATCCTAATTTTTTTAAAAGATCTTCTGCTTTTTTTTGCTCCTCTTTTGTCAATTCATCGGTTTTAAAAAAATCTTTAGAATTCAATAAATTAGATAATTTCTCTTCCATTTCTTTAACAATTTCTGGATTTTGAGATGAAATATTTATCAATTCTTTTGGATCATTTTGTAAATCAAATAAAATAATATCTTTAGAATCATCTCGTTTTCTTAAATATTTGTACAGTGATGTTCTCAATCCAATTACATTTCCCTTAGAGTCAGGATTAACTTTTTCAGAAAAATCTCCCGCAGATACTCCAGTTTCAATATATGCAGGTAATTCTTTGAATTTTTTATTATTTAATAAAGAAACTAAACTCTGCCCATCAATTTCAAATGGATTATTTTCTAAATTTGCTATTTCTGAAATAGTTGGAAAAATATCAATGTGTCGAACTAAGTTATTTAAAATGATATGATTTTTAATTTTAAAACCTGCAAAAAGTAATGGAACTTTAATTGTATCATCAAATAATTCTGATTTTCCCCTATTACTTAATGAACGTAATTCATATTCAGAATATGTATTTTTTAATTTTTTCATCCTTATTTCTTTAGCTAACTTTCTCATTAACAATAAAAATTTAATTCCTACCGGTTCTAATTTTGGAGCAATTTTTTTTGCACTTTTTAAAAAATTTTGTATTTGAGGTATTTCATCAGGGTTAGTTTGAGTAAGCGGAATGTAAGAACCATGATCAGAAGTGATTATAATTAGAGTATTTTTTAAATCAACATGTTGTAAAAATTTTCCTATCCAAGAATCTATGAACGATAGCATTTTTTCATAATTATTTTTTCCATATCTTTCATGATTATACTCTTTAGGTAGTGCAAAAAGATTGTGCAAGTCCATTATATGAATAGAAAATAACCATGGCTGGTGTTGCCTTAATGATTTTAATTTATCAATAATAGAATCACCAATTCCCCCAGAAAGATTTTTCCAAGATTCTAATTTATTATACACATAAAAATAATTTTCATCCAGATTTGATCCTAAATTAATAAAAAAATCATGATCAGGAAAACAACCCGATGTATAATATCCACAATCTCCAAAATAATTAAAATATGTTTTTACTTGTTTTGAAAAATTAAAATGGGTTAATCCAGTAGTACTAGGAGATAAACCAGTATAGATACTTGCAAGACTTGTACCTGTTTGATCAGCTGAACTAATTGCTTGTGTAAAATATGCTCCAGTATTAATTAAATTATCAATATTAGGCGTCTGTACGGATCTATTATCCCCAAAACAATGATCTGAGCGTAAGGAGTCAATAGTTATAAAAAAAATATTTGGTTTTTCATTAACCATTTTTAATCATCTTTATGATTTAATAAATTAGATTTTTCTATAATTTTTATTAATTCATCTTTAGTATGATGTGTAGCAATTTTTGAAGAATATTCATCCATATGAGTAATTTTTTTAATTTGATTATTATATGATTTAATAATTTCTTCATCATTTTTGATAGGATTAGAAATCATAAATTTATTTTCAATATCCCAACTATTTCTTATTTCTTCAGAATTAATTAATATCTCATGTAATTTTTCTCCAGGTCTTATTCCAACTACGTTAAAATCAGTTTTTCCAAGAAGATCAAATAATGCATCCTTAACATCCATAATGGAATAAGATTTTAGTTTAGGTACATAAATTTCTGAAGATTTTCCATTTAGTGTGCAATCAATAATAAAATCTAATGCCTGATCCATAGTAATTGAGAATCGAGTCATTTCGGAATCAGTTATAGTAATTTTTTTTCCTTCATTTATCATTTTGATAAATTTTGGGATTACTGATCCACTGCTTCCTACAACATTACCATATCTTAAAGCAAGAAAACTTGTTTTATGTCGTTCTTCATTTCCTGTATCTCCTGCACTTACAAATAATTTTTCCATTAGAAGTTTAGTTGCACCATATGTATTAAGAGGTGAAACAGCCTTATCAGTACCAATACAGATAACTTTTTCAACATCTTGGGAAAGAGATGCATCAATCACATTTTGAGAACCAAAAACATTGGTTTTGATAGCTTCAAATGGATTATACTCAATTACTGGAACATGTTTTAATGCTGCAGTATGAAAGACAATATCAATATCTTCAAATGCTGTAACTAATCTTTCCTTATCCCTAATATCTCCAATTAAAAATCTTAAACGTCCATCATCAAATTTTGATTCCATTTCAACCTGTTTACTTTCATTTCTACTAAAAATTCTAATTGTGTCAGCATCAGTTTTCAATAGTCTTTTTGTTAGAGATTGTCCTAAGGAACCTGTCCCTCCAGTTATGAGTATTTTTTTTCCCTTAAACATGAATAAAAAAAGTAATTTTTCATTACTTTTATTCTTTAGTGAGGATAAAAACTATTTTTCTGACTAAGTTTCTATTCGAAGTATTTTTAATTTGGTAAAAATTGACGTGTATATGAATGATAAAATTATTTTTTGGTTTAGTGCAGATTTATTGCCTTATTGTTTATCATATTTTTTTAAAAAAAAATTTGATGGGGAATTATTTGGAATTTATGATTTAAGCAATAAACCAAAAAAATTTTTTGAAGAACAAAATCTTGTAAATTTTTCTAAAATTTGGTTTTATCATGATCATATAAAAACTGGAAATAAGGCAGACATGAAATATCTCAAACAAATTAATGAAAAATATGATTTAGATCTACAAGAGTTAGCAAAAAATGATCGTATATTAAATAAATATAATGAATATTATGATTTTTCGGACGATGAAATTAATTCAATTCTAGAAAGTGAATGTAAATTTTTTGAAAAAATTTTAGATGAAACTAAACCAAATTATTTTATCACGACTGAAACAACACTGCAACCACATCATTTATTTTATAAAATGTGTAAAAAAAGAGGAATTAAAATTTTAATGTTAAATCATGCAAATTGGAAAAAACTATGCTATATTTCTCAAAAAAGACATAAAATTGATAATGTTGATGAATTAAAACAAACAAATAATCAATCAGTTTCATTTAAAGAAATTCAAAATTTATTTGAAGAATCACGGGTATCTAAATACCATAAAAAATTTTACAATGAATTAAAAAATTCACAAATTACATTAATCAAAGCTGCCATAAAATTTCTTTGTTCAAAAAATGATAATATTAAAACACATTATACATATTTTGGAAGAAATAGATTCAAAGTATTAATTAAAGAATGTCAAGATAAAACTAAAAAAAATAGTAGAAAAAAATTTATCGATGAAAAATTACTTAAAGAAATAACAAAGAAAGAAAATTTTGTTTATTTACCATTACATCAAGAACCAGAAAGATCATTACTAATTGCTGCACCAAAATTTTCAGATCAAATATATACAATTAAACAAATTTCTAAAAATTTACCAAAAGATTATCAATTATATGTAAAAGAACATCCAACACAAGGACCAGGAAGAAATTGGAGAGAATTATCATTTTATAAAGAAATTATAAAATTAAAAAATGTAAAATTATTTCATCCAGATTTTGATTCAAAATTATTATTAGATAATTGTAAATTAGTGATATCAGTGGGAGGAACTTCAAGTTTTGAAGCTGCATTTTTTGGTAAACCTTCATTAATTTTTGCAGATTTAGGATATAAAATAATGCCATCAATTAAAAAATTAAACGCATATTCAGAATTAAAACAAGCAATAATTGATAGTCTAAAAATTCAAGTGGATCCAAAAGATGTAATAAATTATATAAAAATGTTAGAACAAAATTCTTTTGAATTTGATGTACTAAATTTTGAAACAAAATATCAAAATACATTTTATATGAACGGTAATCTTGTAGATGTTAAATTTAATGAAAGAGTTATGAAAGAATTTCTCATAGAAAATAAAGATGAATTAGAAGGGGTAGCAACAGAATTTATTAAAAAAATTTATCAATTCAAAAATAATGAATGAACATTATGAAAGATAGAAAGATTACAGCAGTTATTTCAGCCAGGACGGGTTCTTCTCGGCTTCCAAATAAAGTTCTGTTTGACATCTCCGGAAAGACGGCATTAGAACGAATGATTGAACGTGTAAAAAATGCCAAGACAATTGATAATATTATCATTGCAACTAGCGACAAAAATAGAGATGATCCCATCGAAAAATTATGTAAAGAAATTAACATTGAATGTATTCGTGGTTCTGAAGAAGATCTTTTATCAAGATATCAACTTGTTGTTGAAAAGGTAAAGCCAGATATCATAGCAAAAATGGGTGCGGATTCAATTTTAATTGATCCCTTAGTGATTGATAAGGTAGCTAGTACTTTTTTGACCAACAAATATGATTATGTTAGCAATTATGGTATTCCAAAAACATATCCTGAAGGTTGTACTGTAGATTTTTTTACCTCAAAAACTTTAACCGAAGCATTTCTTGAAGCAAAGAAGCCATCAGAACGTGAACATATCAATCCGTTCATTTGGAATAATCCAGAACGATATACTTCATTTCGTGTTGATTATGAAAAAGATCTTTCTAAATATCGTTTAAGTTTGGATTACAAAGAAGATTATATTGTAATCAAATCTATATTTGAAAATCTTTATCCAAAAAATCCTTGTTTCACCTTAGAAAATATTATATCCTGGCTTGAAAAAAATCCTGAAATCCAAAAAATTAATTCTCATTTTAGACCAAGTGAAGGCATATTCAAATCATTTAAACAAGATAAAGAAGCAGGTTTCTAAAATATTTTAATAAATTTTTTTATCATTTTATGCAATTGGAGATTATATTAAATTGTTTAGAATATTTCAACAATCAAATTTTTTTTTGAGTTTTTGTTTGATAAATAGATTATAATAATTATTTAATTCAAATGGAATAAAATTATCTGAAGTCATAGCATAAAATCTACATTGTATCCCGTTTTTAACAGAATATTCTCAACTAAGCTTATATTGTTTTCTTAAATTATCTAATAGATTTTATACTTAATCAATAAAAAAAATCTATGGAAATATTGGCTATAATTCCTGCAAGAGGGGGTTCAAAAGGAATTCCGTTTAAAAATATTATTAAAATTGAAAAAAAACCTTTGCTGTATTATACAATTAGTGCTGCACTAAAATCAAAACTAATCACTAGAACTATTGTTTCTACTGACAATGAAAAAATTTCAAAAATTGCAAAATTTTATGGATCTGAAGTAATTAAAAGGCCAGAAAAACTTTCTGATGATAAAATTGGTTTGGAACCTGCAATAAACCATGTTTTAGATTCTTTGAAGGAACAAGAAAATTATGTACCTAAATTAATAATTATTTTACAGAATACTTCTCCATTAAGAA
>Ga0308019_10001797_pt1 | contig 12613 bp, 8 predicted proteins | sample Neamet284_FD_203135 | JGI IMG/M metagenome (GOLD analysis project Ga0308019, IMG submission 203135) | Marine microbial communities from water near the shore, Antarctic Ocean - #284 | ecosystem: Environmental > Aquatic > Marine > Unclassified | place: Southern Ocean | collected 2014-10-01 | reverse complement strand
TCATATTGGGTGGAAATTTCTTTCACCGTGGCTAATTCGCCATCTTTTACACTAATTAAATGCCTAAGGGCTATAAGGGCATATTCAGCTTTTCGAGTAATTTTTAACATAGTTCTAAATTCAAGTTTGAAAGTTACTTGAATGCGTATTTACTCATCAAGAAGTATTTACGACTAAATTAGTCGGGTATATATTATTTTATTGAAATAAAGTTGGATTCTTTTTGGATTATTTGGCCAATAGTTTTTGCGGTTGACCCGAAATTTTCGATAAAAATTGCTGCATCATTTTCCGAAAGAGAGACTAGTAATCCGCCAGATGTTTGTGCATCAGCAACCAAGAGTTTATCTATCTCTGAAAGGGTAGAATCAAATTTCACAAAGTCTTTTACATAATCAAGATTTCGTACTGTTCCACCGGGAATAATGCCTGCTTCTGCCAGTTGCCGTACATTGGGCAAAAAGGCTAATTCCGAAAAATTAATTTTTGCAGACACATTACTTCCTTGGCACATTTCTTTTAGATGCCCCAATAAACCAAAACCGGTTACATCCGTAACAGCATGAACATTCAAACCATCCAGCGCATCGGCAGCACCTTTATTTAATATTGCCATGGATTCAACGGCTGCAGTGATGCTTTCTTCATTTGCGACGCCTTTTTTTATGGCTGTGGCAATGATACCGGTTCCCAGCGGTTTGGTTAAAATCAGGATATCACCAACTTGAGCACCTGAATTTTTCCACATTTTAGCTTCATCAACTTCCCCTGTTACAACCATGCCGTATTTTGGTTCTTTATCATCAACAGAATGCCCGCCGACAATTGGGACTCCTGCTTCAGCGGCTTTATCAGCGCCACCTTGAAGAATTTCAGTTAGGATTGATTTGGGTAAATCGTTGATTGGGAATCCAACAATATTCAGTGCAAAAAGAGGCTTTCCACCCATTGCATAAATATCGGAAAGTGCATTGGCTGCTGCGATTTGACCAAACTGGTAGGGGTCATCAACAATCGGCGTGAAAAAATCTACAGATTGAACGATGAACTTCCCATCATCTAGGCGCACAACGGCAGCGTCGTCGGCACCTTCAAAGCCCACAACGACGGAATCGTTGGTTTGCATTTTAAGATTACCCAGAACCTGGGCTAGGTCAGTTTGACCAATCTTGCATGCTCAGCCGGAGCCGTGGCTCAAGGTAGTGAGCCTTATTTTATCTCGATCTGTTTTCATAAAATTGGATTTTCAAAAAATATTATGTTTCATCTTTAGCAAGTGCAATTAAACCATCTTCTGGAGTAAATGTAAACTCCTGATTCTTGTCTGGGATTAACGAAATACCAAACATTTTGTCTTTCTTTTTTTGGCGGGGATGAAGTTGTGCTCCTAATATGACTTCGCCACGCAATTGGGCGGCATGGACACATTCCCCATAAGCGACAGTAATCGATTCTTTCCCATCAAATGGAAAATAGTAAGTAATAGGTTTGATGTAGAGTTCACTCCCTTCCGCTTGGAAAAGATCATCATATACATCCAGCGCCAATGGTTCTTCCGAAACCTGTGCCATTATTTGAGATACAAATTGGTTTGATACCATGAAATCTTCTACACCGCTATTCAAAATGATATCAATATTTTCACTGTCCATTACTTCGGTAATGAGTTTTGGCCATTGACTCAAACCGGAATTTCGCAGTATTTGGCGTATACGAATCAGCAAGGAAATTACAAAAGCATCCATTTCTTCAATGGTTGCACCACCAGGTGATAGAATAAGTAAGCTGTCAAAACTTTGTGGATCAATTTCATTCAATTTATCAAGATCATTGAAATCCATTTGATTAAGGGAAATATTCAGTTCGGGATAAATGCTTAATAAATTTTCTTTGAAAGATTCCATTTCTTCATTTATATCAGGTACATAGGTACATAATTCTGATCCGGCAGGAAGATAACTACATAATTTTTCCATGATTATGCCAGTTTTAGGTGTCCAATTTAAAAGAGCTACCCGTTGATTACGCAGGGTTGTGGTTGTTTGAGGAATCTCGGAAACCCGGGCATTGTAAACAGGCTCCTTGAAATAATAAATAGTTGAGTCATCCTCGGCGAAAATAATAAGTTCATCATTGTCAGAAACAGATGTTTCCGGTATTGGATTTAATATAATTTCACCATCTGCCTTATGAATTCCCATGGGCGTACTACTTTTGAATCGGTGTGTACTTTCACCAAAAGTAAGTGGGCCACCCCAGCCTTCATCCGGTTGATAAAAATAAAATTCATTTCCATCGAATCCCACCATATCGCTGTAAACCACGGATAATCCATTCCGGCTCAACGCCAATTGGGCAATCATGCGGGATAAAACGCTAACTTCGTTGAGTGCTTTAACAGTTCCATTAGAAATATTTTCTGCAAGGTCTCGATCTCGATCTGAATGGATTTCACAAATTATGGGAGGATGTTCATCGCCATCACATACGGCGATAATGGACATGATGGATTTCAATACGAGCGCATCTGCTAATTTTAGTTCTTCTTTTGGTCTCCAACTGGCAGCGCTACTCATAATGATAATGGATTTAGCTTCTTCTGCCATGACCTTTTTTAGGTTTTTGATGTTAGTGACGACCCCTGACCGTGTTATAACTCGGGTGGTCACAAAATCCGAAATATTATCTCGGATCATATTATCCATACTCTCTTTGTCATCTTCTGCCAGAATTACTATGGCAGCATCCGGTTCAGATTCATTTGCTTCAATAAGTTCTCGAATGATTTCTATAATCCGATCACCGAATCCTAAGATAAGGGTATGGTCTTTTTCCAAGACGATGCTTCTTCCTCGTCGTAATTCAGCTAATTTGGCTTCAAATACACTAGTGATAAATGCGACCATACTTGAAAAAAGAACCAATCCAACCATCACACCAATAATAGACGACATTTTTGCTGCCCAGTTGCTATCTCCATCCGTTTCTGCTGCTGACCCTTCCATGACAGCCACATAAACTCTCCAGGGAATTTCCATCCAACCACTAAGGGTTTCATCCGGAATCAGATAATTTGCGATGACTCGGAAAAAGACCATCACAATAAACCCAATCATGAAAAGGGCAAGCAGGGCAAGAAAAATGGATGAACTACCCTTGGACATAAAATTATCAATGCGATACCGGATCCGCATGCTAAATGGGTAATTAAATTTATTGCTCATAGGAAATGTGTGTATATTATATTAGTTGGGGAGTGGAATTTTAAAAAATAAATTACCAAGATAGGGAATTAATTTCTTTCTACAATCTGAATCAGCTTGTTAAATTCCGATACAGATTTTTTGACGAAATATTGAAAACATTTAAATTCTTTTCACGCCCCAAAAAAATTGCGACCCTTCCACAGGAATTCTAACCCCTTCTACATATAAAAAATACTCATGGGAAAAACATTCAAAACAATTGATGAAGCCGTCATTCGGTTCGCTGGTGATTCTGGCGATGGGATGCAGTTAACGGGTGGCCGTTTCACAGAAACAACTGCCATCGTCGGGAATGATTTAAGTACACTACCTGATTTTCCCGCAGAGATTCGAGCACCCGCCGGATCTCTGGCTGGTGTGAGTGCATTCCAAATCAAATTCTCTTCCAAGAATATTCATACACCTGGCGTTAATCCGGATGTGTTGGTTGCCATGAATCCTGCTGCCCTTAAAGTACATCAAAAAGAAATAATTCCCGGTGGAACCTTGATTGTTAACACCGATGCATTTACCAAGAAGAATCTGAAATTTGCAGGTTACGAATCCAATCCCATTGATGATGGATCTCTAGATGATTATTTCACTTTGATTCCTGTCGAAATGAATAAAATGGTAACTGCAGCATGTGAAGGTTTGGATTTATCGCCGAAATTGGTTGGCCGAACAAAAAACCTTTTCGCTTTGGGAATTCTTTTTTATATGTATGATCGATCTGTAGATGCAACTGAAGCATGGCTAAAGAAAAAATTTAAAGGAAAGGATGCCATTATTGAAGCTAATACCCGTGCCTTAAACGCCGGATATAATTATGGGGATACCACTGAATTGTTCATGACAAGGTATAAGGTCGAAAAGGCAAATCTCCCTTCTGGAACCTACCGAAATATGAATGGAAACCTGGCGACATCACTTGGACTTTTAGCCGCATCGCAAAGATCAGGGTTGAAATTGTTTTATGGTGGATATCCCATCACACCTGCCACTGATATACTGCACACGCTTGCTATTTGGAAACATTTTGGCGTTCAGACTTTTCAGGCAGAAGATGAAATCGCAGGAATCTCATCCGTTATTGGTGCTGCATTCACTGGAAAACTTGCAGTAACAGCAACTTCGGGGCCAGGAATTGCACTTAAAGGTGAAGCACTTGGTTTGGGTGTTATTACAGAATTACCCTTGGTTGTTATTAATGTTCAGAGGGGCGGACCCAGCACAGGACTCCCCACTAAAACGGAACAGTCCGATTTGAATCAGGCATTGTATGGTAGGAATGGAGAGGCGCCTTTACCGGTGATTGCTCCAGCAACTCCTGGAGATTGTTTTTATACTGCCTATGAAGCATGTCGAATTGCTTTAAAATACATGACACCTGTAATATTGCTTTCTGACGGATACTTGGCGAACGGTTCCGAACCCTGGAAAATTCCTAATGTAGATGACTTAGAAGATATTGATGTAAAATTTGCTCACGATAAGAATAGTGAAAATGATTTTCTCCCCTATCTTCGTGATGAAGAAACACTTGCACGCCCATGGGCAATTCCAGGTACACCTGGGCTCGAGCATCGTTTAGGTGGAATTGAAAAAGAAGAAAATACAGGACACGTGTCCTATGATCCTGAAAACCATCACAGGATGGTTGAGCTAAGACAGGAGAAAGTAAACCGGATCCAGAATGATATTCCACCCTTAGAAGTTTTTGGAGAAGATCATGGCGATATGCTTGTGTTGAGTTGGGGTGGTACCTATGGTGCCTGTCGATCAGCCGTAGAAACTCTGAATGAAGAAGGGAAGAAGGTCTCCCACGTTCATCTTCGTTGGATTAATCCATTGCCAAAAGACTTGGGCGAGATCATTATCGGATTTAAAAATGTCTTGGTTCCGGAAATCAATTTAGGGCAACTCCTGCGTTTGGTTCGCTCTGAGTACCTTGTAGATGCACAAGGGTTAAACCTTGTCCGTGGTCGTCCTATCGGCGCATCAACGATTGTAGAAACTGTTAAAAAAACAATAGGCTAAAACTATGACTGATGTACAAGCACCTTTATTAACAAAGAAAGATTTTGAATCCGATCAAGCAGTACGCTGGTGTCCGGGGTGTGGTGATTATGCGATTTTAGCCCAAACTCAAAAGAAGATGCCTACATTTGGCCGGAAACGGGAAGAATTTGTTTTTGTATCTGGCATTGGGTGTTCCAGTCGTTTTCCTTATTATATGAATACCTATGGATTTCACTCCATTCACGGTCGTGCACCTGCAGTGGCGACGGGGGTGAAGATTGCCAATCCGGATCTGTCTGTTTGGGTTGTTACTGGAGATGGTGATGGTTTATCCATTGGTGGAAATCATTTTATGCATGTATTGCGTCGGAATATGGATGTCAATATTTTAATGTTCAATAATCGGATCTATGGATTGACAAAAGGGCAATATTCGCCAACATCTGAGCAGGGAAAAAAGACAAAAGCATCTCCCTATGGATCTATTGATTATCCACTGAATCCGCCCTCACTGGCTTTGGGTGCACAAGCGACATTTGTGGCACGTACCATTGATCGCTGGCAAAAACACCTGGCAGAAATGTTAGATCGATCCTACAATCATGACGGTGGTTCCTTTATTGAGATTTATCAGAATTGTAACATATTTAATGATGCTGCTTTTGAAGAATATACAGGTGCGGAAAAATTTAATAATGTGATCGAATTAAAGCATGGTGAACCCATGCTTTTTGCACAAGGAACAAAAGGGATTAAATTGGATGGATTTAAGCCCAAAGTTGTGGATATGGAGAAAAATAGTATTGATGATATTTTAGTCCACAATGAAACGGATCTGGATCTGGCTCATATGATTGCCAACTGGACATCACACCCCACACTTCCTGAACCCATTGGTGTTATTTATTGTATAGACAAAACAACTTACAACCAGGATATTGTGAACCAGATCGAATTAGCCATTAAAACCAAAGGGGCAGGCAATGTTCAGGATCTCCTGAATTCTGGTGATACATGGGTTGTAGACTGAAGTGAAAACGCGTACTGAACGGGATAGTATCGGCCCGGTCGAAGTACCTTCAGATCGATACTACGGTGCGCAGACTCAGCGATCTTTTGAAAATTTTAAGATAGGTGGAGAACGGTTTCCACGAGAATTTATACGCGCTTACGGAATTTTAAAAAAAGCTGCCGCTTCTGTAAATAACGCATTTGGGGTTCTGGAAGATTCCACAAAATCAGCCATTCATAATGCAGTTGGTGAAGTTATTGAAGGGAAATTAGATGACCATTTTCCGCTGGTGGTCTGGCAGACAGGTTCCGGGACACAAACCAATATGAATTTTAATGAGGTGATTGCGAACCGGGCCATTGAAATGCTTGGTGGAGAATTAGGTAGTAAAGATCCCGTTCACCCTAATGACCATGTAAATATGAGTCAATCCACCAACGATACATTCCCGACTGCTATTAATATTGCTGCTGTGGAGAGCATTCGTCAGCAGTTAATCCCGACTATGCAACAGTTACGGGATACATTGGATGAAAAAGCAAAGGCATTTTCGACTATTATTAAACTAGGTCGTACCCATCTGCAAGATGCTACACCTTTGAGCCTTGGCCAGGAATTTTCCGGATATGTTTCTGCCTTGGATCATGGATTGAATCGTGTGGAAAAAGCATTGGACCATTGTTACGAATTGGCCATGGGCGGAACGGCTGTTGGTACTGGAATTAATTCTGTAGAAGGATTTGGTATCGCTGTGGCGAAAGAAATCGCTGAAATCACAGGTCTACCATTTCGGACTGCTGAAAATAAATTTGAAGCATTGGGTGGGCAAGATTGTATTGTTGAATTATCAGGAGCATTGAAAGTGGTTGCTGTATCCTTGTTCAAGATCGCCAACGATATACGTTGGTTAGCAAGTGGACCAAGGTCCGGGATCGGTGAAATTTCTATTCCAGCGAATGAACCCGGTTCATCCATCATGCCGGGTAAAGTAAATCCAACTCAATGTGAAGCGCTAACCATGCTATGTACACAAGTAATAGGAAATGATACAACGATTACCCTTGCTGGCGCCTCTGGCAATTTTGAATTGAATGTGTATCGTCCGGTTATAGCATACAATATTTTACAATCTATTCGACTGCTGGCTGATGGCTGCCGATCTTTTTCAAAACATGCTGTTGTTGGTATTACACCAAACCAGGAACGAATTGACCACAATCTTTATAATTCGCTCATGCTGGTTACGGCGCTCAATCCTCATATTGGTTATGATAAAGCAGCGGAAGTTGCCAAGAAAGCATTCAAGGATAAATCAACACTCCGTGATGCCATTATCCAATTGGATTATATGTCTGGTGAAGATTTTGATCGTTTGGTGCAACCAGAACAAATGATCCATCCCCGGAAAAAAGACTGATCCGGCGGAATTATTCTCCCTTTATTCTGTTATTTATTAAATTCCTTATTCAGCCAAACAAGGGTAAAGTGTAAATTTCCTGATGGCTAACCCTTCCACAACTATTGATCTGAGCCGCATCATCAAGCTCAGCATCGCGGTCATTCTTCTTGGAATGTTTACAGTTTTGGGTGTGATCCTTGGTCTGGCGAAAAATTTGCCTTCTATTGAACAGTTAGAGAATTATGATCCTGATCTTGTGACACGGATATATTCTGCTGATGGAAAGGTCCTGGAAGAATTGTTCGTCCAGAAGCGCGTTTTTATTGAGTTGGATAAGATTCCAACCCATATGCAAAATGCTGTTGTGGCCTCGGAAGATCGCCGGTTTTATGACCATTGGGGCTTATCACTGCGAAGTGTGGCTCGTGCCGTTATGGTCAATACCTTATCCATGAGTTACCGTCAGGGATTTAGTACACTCACCCAACAATTGGCACGAAATCTATATAAATCGGTGGGATTCGAAGACAGTGTTGTCCGAAAGGTAAAAGAGGTGATTACAGCCGTCCAGATTGAAAGGACTTATACCAAAGATGAGATTCTTGAAATGTATCTTAATACCGTTCACTTTGGTCATGGGACCTATGGCGTTGAAGCAGCCACGAAACGATTTTTTGGAAAAGAATCAAAAGACCTGTCTATTGATGAATCTGCACTCCTGGTGGGATTACTTCCAGCACCAGCCAGTTATTCTCCTATCCATCATCCGGAACGTGCGATCCGCCGTCGAAATACTGTACTTCGTTTATTGCGGGATCAAGAATACATTCAAAAGAGCGAATTTGAAGAGTACCGAGCCATGACGCTAGAATCTGTTCGAGAACTACCTAGGAAAGGTAAAGCACCTTATTTTACTGAATATGTTCGACGTACTATGGAAAAAATAGATGAAATTCTGGGTGTGAATATTTATCGTGATGGATTAAAAATTTATACCACCCTGGATTCTCGGCTTCAATCCATTGCGGAAGATGCGGTTTTGCAATCGGTACGGGCAAACCAGGCTAGGATGAATCGCAGATTATTCAAAGATCGTGAGGAATTTGAGAATCTTGCTTATTTAACCATTTATCCTGAAGACACGGTTAAAATGATGATGGCTGGTGAAGGGGAGCTATATAAAGACCTGCGAGATAAATTATTGGTGCAATGTGCCTTTGTAGCGCTGGATCCTTTGACCGGCGGTATCCTGGCCCTGGTTGGCGGACGCCCGGACTATCATGATCAATACAACCGAGCTGTTCAAGCCAAACGGCAACCGGGTTCTGTTTTTAAACCATTTGTTTACACTACAGCCTTAGACAATGGCTATCCTGTAACCGAACAACTCTTGAATCAACCAGTGGTATTAAACGTACAGAATGTAGATGGCTCATGGGTAAAGTGGAAACCCCAAAACTATGACGGAAGTACAGGTGGACTCACCACACTACGTGAAGGTTTACGAAAATCCATGAACTTGATTTCTGTCCGCATGGTTCAGCAGGATATTGCTCCTTCAGAGCAAGTTAAACGAACAGCACAACGTATGGGAATCTCAACGGATATCCGTGCAGTAGATGCCTTAGCATTAGGAACTTCTGAAGTTTTTCCCTTAGAGATTGTTTCTGCTTATGCCGCATTTGCAAATCAGGGGGTGTATTCTAAACCTTTTCCCATTACCCGAGTGGAAGATCGCTACGGAAATATCGTTAAGGAATTTTATCCGGAGCGTAAAGAAGTATTAAGTGAAGAGACTGCTTATTTGATGACGAGTTTGTTGCAAACTGTGATGGATCGTGGCACCGGGGGAAGCGCACGATGGAAGTATAAATTTAATCGACCTGCTGCAGGAAAAACGGGAACCACCCAGGGTTGGAGTGATGCTTGGTTTGTTGGATTTACACCACAGATAGCTGCTGGTTGTTGGTTTGGCGTGGATGATTTCCGAGTGCCTTTAGGCCCTGGCCAGGATGGATCTATAGCAGCACTCCCTGCATGGGCACGGTTCATGAAAGGTGCACATGACACATTGGGCTTTCCTATCCAAAAATTTGAAAAACCTTCGGGTATTCACGATATAGAAATCTGTTCTGTTACAAAAAAAGCACCTTTGCCTGCCTGTCCTGTTGAAAAAGAAATATTCAAAGTTGGAACTGAACCTATCCAAAAGTGCAAGGTTCACCAAACATAATAAATAAAATTATGGATTACTTTTATCTCTATTTTTTATAAATGATAGAAGTGAAATCGGAGCTCTTTCTCGGACGGTATGGAGTATGAGATAAAGTGATACAATTAATACAACTGCATTAGGGATCCACATTCCTATCCATGCTGAAACTTGGTTTCGGTCAGCCATTTCTTCGCCCCCGATCAATAAAATATAATAAAGCAGGAAAAATCCAAAACTTAGACTAGTACTTATTGCAAACCCTCCCCGTTTTGCCATAACACCTAAAGGGGCACCTAATAAAACAAATAGGATGCAAGCAAAGGGAATGGAAAACTTTTTATGTATTTCCACTTGATATTTATTTCGACCTTTTTGGTAACTGGTGATAAGTTGGAGTTCATTTTTTATCTGGCGTTCAAGGCTGCGGAGTTGTCGTTCTTTTTTGTGGAGTTGATTGCTGGATAAGGTTGTGTCTGCCTGGATATTTATTCTTGCAGAATCTAGAATTTGAGTCCCTTCTGAAATTGTTTCCGGATAAAGACTATCCCCTAGCGTACGAAAAAATGCACCTGCCAGCCGTTTATTCACCACACCAATTCGGTGTTCATAATTCTGTACTTTATCAATGATCATGGGCACCGTCATTTCTCGGTCAGTCCTATTTGATGAATCGCGCCGGTTGAGCAAAATATCGTCTGCCGGTATGATGATCTTATGTGTTTCGAAAATGATCCGGCGATAATTGGTAAAATCTTTACTTTCCAATTCATGGATCTCTCCATCGTACAACGTGAGTAAAAATGCATCTGCTAGAGTAGAAAGGGTTCCTGTTTTAGAGTGGATGCTTGTTTGGGCTTCCTGCTTTCCTTTGGAGAAAATTCGAACATCGGAAAATAATTCCCCTTCTTTACCACCGACAATCATGCTGTAATTGGGAATATTATCAATAAATATTCCTGGCTCAATGTTCATTCCGGGGCGTTTCCGATAAATATCACCGGAAAGGAGCCGTGCATGGAAATTCATATCGGGTAGAATGTAATTGTTAAAATAGATCAGCATCAGGGCAACAGTGACCCCAAACATGATGGGTGCACGGATAATGGATAAAAACCCCACACCAGACGCCCGAAGAGCATTGATCTCATTATCTTCAGATAAGCGGCCAAAAGCCATGAGCGTAGCCAGGAGGACTGCCATGGGCACTGATAGTGCAATAATCCATGCAAGATTGAGAAACAAGTATTCCAGGATGGTTAATGCATCCAGCCCTTTCCCTAAAAAGCGATCAATAGCTCGCAAAAGAAAATTAATGAAAAGTATAAATGTGATCATCAATAAGGAAAAAAAGAATGGCAGAAGCATTTCACGAACAAAATATCTGGACAAAAGTCGCATGGTATAAATTACGATTTAATGAGATAGAAGGATGAATCAAAAAATGGGATTCAATCATGCATTATTGTTTACAATGTACAAGTTCATCCAACACTATATAATTGTGTTATTTTACTTCGATTCCAAAAAGAATAATTCTAATTTCACCAGCTTCAAATCACCTGAAATTAATCATAAGATGTATGGTGAGTGTAGCTCAACTGGTTAGAGCACCTGGTTGTGGTCCAGGAGGCTGTGGGTTCAAGTCCCATCACTCACCCAAGATTTTTCGGGGTATAGCGTAGTCCGGTTAACGCGCCTGCTTTGGGAGCAGGAGATCGGGAGTTCGAATCTCTCTACCCCGACACTCGAGGAACCCACTTTCCTTTTCAGAAAAGCCTTGTCTAACGATGAGGCTTTTTTGTTTCATATCTAATCATACTTATTCATTAATACCTAAAAGTCGTACACACCTATGGGCGTATGGGATTTAGGATATCATTGTGTATCCGCATTCCGCACAAAGTAAATCAAAAGAAAGTCAAAGTTTTTTATTTGTGGGATGATTTGTAGATTTGGATATGAAAAATATTCTTGCAAGAGGTGGAGTTGAATTTTTAGCAGTTTTTCTTGGAATAGGCTTATCCCTTTGGGTGGATGAATATAAAGATAATAAAAATGCTGAAGAATTAAATTATCAAATTCTTAATAGATTATATGATAATCTTGAAGTTGATTCAATTGATGGAGTATGGAACATCAATGCTCATAAAACTGCTATTTATGGTTCTGAAAAAGTTTCACTATGGTGTAAAAATAACCAGCCTAGCATAGATTCAATTGACATATTCTTATCATCTATGGCTATAGTTACCTTCTTTCTAAATAATATGGAAGAGTATAATTCTCTAAAGTCTTCAGGTAGAATGGAATTAATAAAGAATGAAAATTTGGTTAAATCTCTACATGATTACTATACGAGAATAGAATGGTTGGAATCAAGCAATGAAATGTTAGACAGATTTATATCAGAGCAGTTCAGTCCATTTATGTCAAATTATGCTAATGATTTTGTATTAGATAAATCTAAAAATATATATGATAATTCATATTCTGTTTACTATATCATTGAAAATCCACCAAAAGATAAACTCAACTATTTTGCTGGAGTTATTAACTCCAATAATACTTTCATTCATTCTCAATATATGGATATTGTTAAAAGAGTTACAAAAATTCGAAAAATGATAAGTGATGAACTAAGTAGTTGAACGAACCCCACATTCGTGGGGTTTTTTGTTTGTGGGATGATGTGTAGATTAGGATAAGGAGACAATTATGAA
>Ga0308019_10001796_pt1 | contig 12617 bp, 8 predicted proteins | sample Neamet284_FD_203135 | JGI IMG/M metagenome (GOLD analysis project Ga0308019, IMG submission 203135) | Marine microbial communities from water near the shore, Antarctic Ocean - #284 | ecosystem: Environmental > Aquatic > Marine > Unclassified | place: Southern Ocean | collected 2014-10-01 | reverse complement strand
GGCCAAATTAGGCATACCCTTCAAATGTGGTGTAGTGTCTTCGCACTCTATGGCCGGTGTCTATTGTCCAACCTGTGAAGCAGGCGTTGAGGCGGCAGCAAAATTCTGTTTGTCCTGCGGTCATGACTTGACCGGCCAAGGTCCAATCACTGCAACTGGGCATGATTTGAATCAACTGAAAGATGTAATTCGTATTCGCGATGACCTTTCAATGGCTCAAAAATTCGATATGATCGCCAAAGTAGAGGAAGGTGCAAATCCGATTCTTATGGGAATTGCTGCACCAGCAGAAGGTGATGAAATTGACCTTACACTTGCCGAAGATGATGTAAACAGTTCCTCAAAGGTATTCTCAAACTACGAGTGGGGTAAATCACCTGCTGCCAATGCTGCGGTTATGGCCGTTGTTAGAGACACCAATGGCTGGGATCTAATCCAATCGGGAAAATTGGATTTGAAAGAGGGTATGTTCAGAGAAGCAATGGACAATGGAATGGAAGCTTCCACACACATTCATGATGTTGCCAGTGGTGAACATGAGGGAATTGACCCCGAAGCAATGCGAGCAATACCAGTCCTAAAACCTCCAAAGCGAAGTTTCTGCCCTAAATGTGGCTCAGACATTCATGCAAATACGATGTTGCAGTGGAGAAAGTGGAGAGAATCTTCCAATGATGTTGTGTCAATGCAACTTGAGGCTTCTATGGAAACTGCCCTTATTCAAGTAGCATCTCACTATCTTGGAGCAATGCAAATACTAACCGATGAGAGAGATGATGCAATTTCTCTATCTGGAAAGAATAACCCTGCTGCGATTGAAGAAAAATTGCGAGTTAAATTAGAAAAAGAGATTCGTAAAGAATTAGAAAAGGAAATTCGCTCTGAAATGGAACAAGAATTTTCTGGCAGAGATGCTGCAAGTTCTTCAAAATCAACAACTAAAAGTGCAAGTGCTGGCAAATCATCTGGTAAATCAGCTGGTACCTCCACTGCAAAGAAACCAACATCTGGTGGCACCAAGAAGAAGACCGGTGGCGGCATGTTTGGTTCCAAAACCCCTAAGAAAACATACGAGGGTAAGGCTGCAGGCAAGGCTGATTGGTTCCTTTCTGATGCACTTGATACCGTTTACGACCCGCATGGAACTGGGAAGACTATGAAGCCTGCAACAATTGTTGCTCGTTCAAGCGAAGGCAATGTTCGTGTTCGCGATGTGGTCAGAATCTATGCGGTTGAGGGAGAATCTGGAATTAGTGAACTCGCTTGGACAAGTCCTCTAACCAAATATATCATCGAAGCATACGATGCTTGTTGAATAAATCAATAGTGCACTTCTAGGCGCCTTGGTTCAAGATCATTCTCCAACCTTGCCTTCATTGCTGCAACTTCCATTACCGCTCCACGCATTGTTGTGACAAATGGTATATTCAATTCAACTGCTAAGCGTCGCATCATATTTCCATCTCTTACTGCACCACCGGAGATGGTTGGCACATTTACAATGAAATTGACATCGCCTTTTCTCATTAGGTCTAAAGAATCGGGATGCATTCTTTCTGCAATACGATAAGATGTGGTAACAGGAATATTGGCTTTACGCAATACATCCGCCGTACCCGGTGTAGCAAAAATTGTGAAGTTGAGATCGATCAATGATTGTGCAATAGGGATCAGAGCAGCCTTATCCTCCTCCCTTACTGTAAGATAAGCACCACCTTCTGTAGCAACTGGAATCTCTGTTGCTAAACGGGCTTTCAGATATGCCAAGTCAGCCCTAAGATCCGAACCAAATACCTCTCCAGTTGATTTCATCTCAGGACCAGGTGCTGGATCTAATCCTCTTAACTTGATGAACGGGAAAACTGGCGCCTTAACACAAACGTGACCTGTTGTTCGTCGAGGTATTTCCTGTTGTGATAGCGGAATACCGATTGTGATTCTTGCAGCGATTCTTGCCATTGGTAAACCGGTGGACTTAGCTACGAATGGAACGGTTCTAGATGAACGTGGATTGACTTCCAAACAGTATAGGTTATCGCCCTGAATTGCAAATTGAATGTTATAGCAACCCTTTATCTTTAGTTTCAAACCAATAATTCTTGTTTGCTCATCGACTCTCTTGAGCATTTCTTGTGAAATATTCTGTGTTGGGATGAAACAAGTAGAATCTCCTGAATGTATCCCTGCTTGCTCTAAATGCTCCATTATCGCACCGACTAGTACCTGTTCACCATCAGCAGCAGCATCAACATCAAGTTCAGTGGCATGACCAAGATACTCATCGATTAGCAATGGTTTGTCTGGAGCCAAGTAAGCCTCCTCCAAGTAAGCATCAACTTGCTTATCGTTTGAGAGTATTTCCATTCCTCTCCCTCCAAGAACATAAGATGGTCGAATCAATACTGGGAAACCAATATTCTTGACAGCCTCGCGTACATCATCAGCTGTAGTTCCTGTTTGACCACGTGGCATCCGTATTCCATTACGCTTAGCAAACTTCTCAAACCGATCTCTATCACTTGCTTCATCAATAGCATCACATGAAGTACCCATTATACTCAATTCTAGCCCAAGTGTTTCCAGATGTGGCATTCTTTGTTGTAATGGTTCTGCTAAATTAATCGCAGTTTGTCCTCCAAATTGCAACAAAATCCCATGTGCATTCTCACGCAATAAGATTTCTGAGACATATTCTAGCGTCAAAGGTTCAAAATATAGTCGGTCAGAGGTGTCAAAATCAGTAGATACTGTTTCAGGATTATTATTTATCAAGATCGCATCGTGACCTGCTTCACGAATCGCCTTAACTGCGTGCACGCAACCATAATCAAATTCAATACCCTGTCCAATTCGAATCGGTCCTGAGCCGATAGTAACCAATCTCTGCTTTGTTCTAGTTTCCAAATCGGATAACTTATCGATTCCTAACTCGTCATTAATTTCATATGTGGAATAATAATAAGGAGTTTTAGCAGCAAATTCGGCTGCGCAAGAATCCACCATCCTGTATTTTGGATGTAGCCCTAGTTCGTGACGGCGCAGCATTATCGCCTGTTCATTATGGCTACTTGGTAGTGATTTCGGGCCTGATGCTGGGAACTTGGCCAATGCATCTGCGATATGCGCATCGCTGAATCCGTGACTCTTCCAGTTCCTAATTTGGCTATACTCTAATTGGCTTGGAGAAGATTCAGTTGCGGATATTTCTGCTTCCATCTGAGCAATGTTCTCGAAGCGATAAAGGAACCATCTAGTGATTCTAGTAATCTCATGAACTTTTTCTACGCTCCAGCCGCGTCTAAAGGCTTCAATTAAAGCACCCATTCTTCTATCTGTTGCAACTCTACACCATTCCACAAGAACACTATCGGGGAGCGTCTCCAAAGCCCTTGAAGCCATGCCTTCTCCTTCTGATTCATCTGCTCTTGTCAGAGGTCTTGGATGCGCATATCCTTGTTCAAGGCTGGCCCAAGCCTTGAGGAAAGCCTCCTCAAAGTTACGCCCTATTGCCATTACTTCACCAGTTGACTTCATGCTTGTACCCAGCGTTCTATCTGCGGTTCGGAATTTATCAAATGGCCAACGTGGGATTTTAACAACGCAATAATCCAGAGTTGGTTCAAAGGCAGCAGTTGTTCCTTCTCCCGTAATTGGATTAGGCAATTCATCAAGAGTATATCCTACTGCAATTTTTGCCCCCATACGAGCAATTGGATATCCAGTGGCTTTACTGGCAAGTGCTGAAGAACGTGAAACGCGAGGATTGACTTCAATTACTCTAATTTCACCGGTAGATTGGTTGAAAGCAAATTGAACATTACAACCACCCTTGATATTCAATGCCCGAATTAATTTAAGTGCTTGATCTCGTAATATTTGGTGGTCTGCATCGCTGAATGATTGAAGTGGTGCAACTACAGTTGATTCTCCTGTATGAACTCCCATCGGGTCAATGTTTTCCATTGTACAAACGATGATTGCATTATCAGCATCATCCCTCATCACCTCATATTCCAATTCTTGCCATCCGAGAATTGATTCCTCAATAAGAACTTGGCTTATTCTTGAATTTCTAAGACCTAATGTAGCGATTTCTACTAATTGTCCCATATCCCATGCGGTTCCTCCACCAAGCCCACCTAGAGTAAATGCAGGTCGTATCAAAATAGGCCAAGATGCTAATTGTTCTGCTGCTGCAATTACTTCATCCATAGTAGTACAGGCGATAGCCTCGCTCAATGGCAAACCTATAGACTCGCATACCTCATTGAATAATTGTCTATCTTCTGCTTTATCGATTGCATCTAAATCTGAACCAATTAACTCAATGCCCAATTCTTCTAAAGTACCATTATGTGCTAGTTCACTAGCAATATTTAGGGCGGTTTGTCCACCCATTCCGGCCAATAATGCACAAGGCCTCTCGATTTCCATAATTCTCTTTATTGTTTCTGGAAGCAGAGGTTCAATGTAGACTACATCAGCCATCTCCGGATCGTTTTGAATTGTTGCTGGATTAGAATTAACCAAAATAACTCGATATCCATCCTCACGTAATGCCTTTACTGCTTGACTTCCCGAGAAGTCAAACTCTGCAGCCTGACCAATTTTAATCGGACCGCTACCGAGAACGAGAATCGTTTCTATGTCATCTCGCCTTGGCATTAAAATCCACCTCCTAAATGTGAATCAACTATTTCTCTAAAGCGTTGAAATAAAGGTGCTGCATCATTAGGACCAGGACATGCTTCAGGATGAAATTGAACTGTAAATGAGGGGTGGTCTACGATATCCAATCCCTCAACGGTTCTGTCATTAGCATTGACATAGCGAACTTTTACCTCGGCACCATGCTGGTTTCCAACCAACTGCGAACAGGCTCCACTTGGGTGAGCTGCTAACATCCCTGAGTCGGGGTCAGCGACTGCAAACCCATGATTTTGACTGGTTATCAAAACAGTACCATCTGCTAAGTCGATTACCGGTTGGTTAGCACCACGGTGTCCATATCTCATTTTATAGGTCTGTAAACCAGAAGCAAGTCCCATTAGTTGATGGCCTAAACAAATCCCCATAACAGGCATATGGTCCCTTACAGCAGCGGCAAGTGTATTCTTAGCATCGCTAGCCATCCCACTATGAGCAGGGTCCCCTGGACCATTTGAGCAGAATAATGCATCGATTTGATAATTATTTTTCAAAGTGTTAAAATCAGTATTAGGTGGACACCAAACAACCTCAAAATGACGGCAAAGATTTCTCAAAATATTGTACTTAATCCCACAATCCAAGGCACCAAGACGGGGCAGTGGTCGGTTTAACTCATCAACTGCACCCTCATTGAGAATAACTGGTGAGTTGATTGAGACTTCATCGACGAGATCTTCCAAGTCCGGCGAGGTCATTTGTTGCAATCTTTCATTGAGTTGTTGTTCTGCATCTTTGGGTCCAAATACGCACAGCACAGTTCCAAGTTCCCTAACTCTGCGAGTAATAGATCTAGTATCGATGCCCTCGATTCCAGGAACTCCATGCAGCCTCATCAATTCTCCAATAGTTGCAATCGAATCACGATGGTCGGGCTGGGTCATTGCATGGCGGACCACAACTCCACGTGGCCATACGCTAGATGACTCAGACTTTCCTTGATGTATACCATAATTTCCAATCAATGGGTAAGTGAAAGTTAGTACTTGTCCGGCGAATGATGGGTCTGTCAATGATTCTTGATACCCCATCATTCCAGTTGTAAATACCAATTCACCTTCACCATGTGTTTCTGCACCGAAAAGTGAGCCCTCATAACGGCCACCATCTGCGGTTAATAGAATTCCATCACCGTTTGCAGAAGGTGGTAATTCATCTCCGGAAACCAGTCCATCTGCGGCATCAAAAAACGAAGGAGTAGTGCCAACTCCGCGGCTTCTAGAGCCAGGGGAGAAACTGCCGTACTGCGAACCGTCTTTCGACATCAACTTTGGTCGTTACCGGCGACTCATAATCATTAGGTATGAAACACATAGATTTTCAAGCAAAAAGCATTGAACCATTACAAAGTAATAATAGCGTTTAGCACGACGAGTAAGAATCTACTCACTCTTCTTCTTGGCGGTCTAAATCTATAACTTTCTTACCATCGGGCGATGGTTCAATTATCAAGCGGGCACCATCAAAATTTCTTTCGCTTGCAGCCTCTCCATACCACGCATCGAGAAAGAGGGCTAAAGCGGCTACTTCTGAATGTGGTTGGTTTCCGACTGCAACATTATATTGCGATAATTTGTATACATCGCCTGGGACTTTCGCACCACCAACAATTATTGCCACAGGTCTATCTCTCCTAATTCGAGGAATCGCTTCTCTAAATGGCTCACCATACATGGTCAGATGGATCGCTACTCCAGGCTCTCCATCGCCCGCATCTTCCGATACAAATCTTCGAAGCCAACTCATTGGACTCTTGATATGCTCGCATTGCATATCGCCACCAAAACGTGTATTGACCGATTTAACATTATCAAACATCTTTTCATCATCATCGCCAGCTAGTAGGAATCTATCTGCACCAAGCGCCCTTCCAACAAGTGCTAGATGAGTGGTTATACGCGGGTCACGTCCTCTGCGATAACCTAGGCGCAAAATATCAAGTCTCTCACCTGCCATGCCGCAAGCCAACAATCAGCCCTTCAAGAGGATGCCGTCACAACAATTCTGCCAATACATCAGCATCCCCAGTTATCTCTTGGGGTGTTTCTAGATTCTTTGATTGAATATCAATTCCTTTAGCATCACAGAATTGTTTAAGCCACAGTAGTAATGCTGAATCGACTAATAATTTTGCTCCGATTGCAACACCAATCCATAGAATGACCAATCTAATTGACCTAAAGATTCCTTCTTCCAAGTCAAAATCATTTGGCCATATACCGTTTATTAGTGGTTCAAAAACATAGAGTGCGCTGAATATGATCATGCCACCAGAAATGAATGAAGGTGCTAATAACCCAAGTTCCCTGCTAAAATCTTTAAGAATTGAGGACATGAGGGCTAATCCGATCACGATAAGGGCAACTTCTGAGAAGTTAAATCCAAAGAACTTGGAAACTCCAACATCTAAATTATCGGTTACAGAATGTACTGACAACCACCAAAAGACCACCATTAAAGTAACTAATCCGCCACCGAATGACCCTTTTTTAGAGATCATTTCTCTCAATGAACCTCGGTTTTCTGGGTTCAATCTTTCAATCAAACGGTTGGCTAATTCAAGATTGGATTGACTGGGCTCATCGACCTCATGAGAGGAGGGAATATGTGCTCCATCCTCAAATTCCAATACTCCGGCTTCTTCGGACATACGGAGTGCTTCACTGTCACATCTTATGAAACCTGCCGCGCTGGCCTTGACGATGAGGCGAGACTCTAGACCCATTGATTCGCGCCGAGAGGTCGTTTCTGCGGCTTTGCGTAGAAATGATGAAGACTCATGCATAATAATGGGGATTCTCAATATCACTCCCGATTCATTCCATGCTGCCTCAAGACAAGACAGTCTAGATCGTGCTATTGAAAATGGATTGGGAATGTGGAAACAGGGTGCAACTTGGGTTGATGTTGGCGGTGAATCGACAAGGCCAGATGCTGAAGCAGTTTCACTACAGGAAGAACTTGACAGGGTAATTCCCGTAATTAATGGACTTAGACAAGCAAATCCAAACGGTTTGATTTCTATTGATACAAGAAGGCCAGAAGTAGCACGACAAGCGATTCAAGCAGGTGCCGATATGATAAATGATGTATCTGGCCTCCGTGACCCTGAAATGATTGAAGTTGTTCTTGACAGTGGTTGTGCTATTTGCATTATGCATATGCAAGGTCACCCAAATAACATGCAAGTAAACCCGACCTACCAAAACTGTAGCCAAGAAGTTTCAGAGAACTTGAAAGAAATTGCCAACGCATTGGTCATGGCTGGACATCCACAACAATTGATATGTGTAGATCCTGGAATCGGTTTTGGGAAAACTTTGCAGCATAATGTGGAATTACTTCAAAACCATGAAATGTTTCGTGGAGTCAATAACTATTCCATATTGTGGGGTGTTTCAAGAAAATCAATGATATCCCAATTAACTGGGAAAACAAATACTGATGATAGGTTGCCTGGGACTCTTGCCATTGCTGCCTTTGCCCATAATGAAGGCATAGACATTCTACGTGTTCATGATGTAGAAGAGCATATCGATTTACTCAAAGTTCTCAACAATTTGTGAATTACAATCCGAATCCACCGAGCAATCCTGCTGCAGCCACCCATGCACCGGCCATACTGCCGAGATTGGTCAGTGCTGTAACCAGCAAAACTCTACCAGCTTTATTTGACCAAAACATTCCAAGATTATCTAATTTCAAGAAATCTGCTAAATCCTCTGCGCTAGGTTCTGCCATTTTTAATTGCACATATCCTGCGAACCAACCCGCTGCTAATGCTGGATTCAATGATGTGATCGGAGAAGCGAGTGCTGCTGTCAGTATTGCCAATGGATGGCCTCTTGCAATAATGCATCCAATTGCGGCAAAAATAGCGTTTGCTGCAGTCCATACTGTGAAAAATTGAACCAAATCAATATCAGTACCCGTAGACAAATAATAGGCCATCAAGCCCATTACCAGCATTGGTATCGCCCATGGCATTACCTTCATAGCAAATGTTTTTCGAGGAATACTTTGCAATTGTTCTATTCGCTTAATGTCACATTTATTCCCAACTAAATACTCCTCAATACCCGCTAGATGACCTGCACCAACTACTGCCAAAACCTTCTTGTCCGAATTAAGAGCAGAGATTTTTGTTGCTAAATATTCATCTCTTTCATCGATTAAGACTTTACCGGCACCTGGAGAAAAGCCCCTCAACTCTTCCATCAACGAAGATAACAAATCACTATCGTCAAGAAGTGCGTTGACATCAGGGACTTCTTCTTCTTCATCTTGACCCAATAATGATTTTAAAACTCTAAATTTTTCGATGAATCGCATATTCTTCCATGCTCTTCGTAATGTTACTTGGATATCCCTATCAACCAATGCAACTTCTAAGCCGGCTGCTTTTGCTTCTTCGACTGCAGCGATTAATTCCGCACCAGGTTGCTGCCCCTCATCCAAGCCAAGTTTTCTCTGCTCAGCAGCCAATAATGACTGAATTAGAACTAGAGGTGCTTTGCCTTCTTTGACGACTTTGAGCAACCCTTCTTTGTCCAATCTACGATCGCTGGTCAAAGCATCATGTCTTGATTTGCATAATTCCACAGCGACTATATCAGGCTGATATTCTGCGATATGATGCCTTACTGCCTCTACACTCGCCGTAGCAACGTGGGCAGTTCCTAGAATACGGAGGTTGGGACTTATATCAATAAATGGCGAAGTGGTCATTCAATCCCTCCGATTCAATTGAATACTTTTTCAAGTTCTATTGCCATGGCTTTCAATGCATCATCACTTGCTTGATCTACATCATCCACTACTTCATCCAATAACACTTCGAATGGAATTTGCCCACCAGCAAGGGCCTTGTGCCCTCCAGCCAAACCATCAGGCCATCTTTCCGCCAATAAACGGCCGATGTGAATGTCCGGATTGCTAGTTCTTGCTGAAAGAATGATTCTGCCGCGCCTTGGACCGAAGACGACGACATTGTCAACTTCTGCAGTCGGCAGTAAGAAATCGGCTATTTGAGCTAATGCATCACGATTTGGCATTTGACTAATTGGTGCTAAGAGCGTCTTGCCGACTAGAATCCGATTATTGAGTCCTTCACTGAATGATTCGAGTGTTTGTTGCGAGCGAGGCGGTGCTTCTATAGAACGAAGTAAGTCTGAATCTACCCATGCATTCAACCATGATAAAGCCCTAATATCAACTGCATTGAAATCTCTTGTGAAACCCAAAGTGTCAGTTCTTATTCCAAATGCTAATGCGGTTGCAACTCTAGTATTCATTGGGAAATTGATACTCATCAACAAACTAGCAACCATTGAAGATGTTGCGGAAAACTCAGGACGTACCATTGTGATATCGGCAGCGACGCTAGTTTCAACGCTATGGTGGTCGATAATGATATGAGGCACACAATCCTCTGGCAGGATATTATTTGCCCCTGGTCTATGGAAATCAACTGTGATAATTACATCACTCTCCCTTAGAACATCAGCCACTTCCCAATCTAGAATTAAGCGGCGCACTGGGATGTCAAGCAGGTGAACCATCGCCCTGTTTTGTTGGTGTTCAATCAATCCACCGTGGTACAATTTGGCATCAAGGCCCATAGTATTGACAAATTCGTGTATTGCAAGACCAGCCGCAAGGGCATCTGGGTCAGGGTTATCATGGCAAAATATTGCAACCTTCGACCCACTAGGAACGCTTGAAAGATAATGCTGCACTACTGTTGAACCATCTTTTCGGTCCCATGCCCGAATCCGATCTTGGATTGCTGCAAATGAAACATCATCGATACTAACCAAATCAATTCCATCTCCTTGAAGTGGTAAAGTGGTCAAGATTGGAACAGTTGGCCACATTGTATTCAGTGCTTGAATCGGATCTGAATCTTCCAAAGCACTTGGATCGAGTAACAACACTGCTGTTGGACTCCTATCACCAAGTGGTAATGAATTCAATGAAACAGCATGCGGTAATGCCATAACTTCAACATTTTTAAGTTCATCTTGCTGCTGAATTGGCAACTTTTCACTCAACCCAACGATGATGCAACTTCTACTACTTTGGCACCAAGTAGCCAACCGAATTGCGAGGTTTCCGGAGCCGATTATTAAGAACATCAAATCCCTCCGATTTTACAATTAATGCCAATGGTGTTTGAATGTTATGCAATCTTCGCATTTTCAATAACAGCAGTTAAGTCCGTGTTTTAGACAAATCGTCTCCCCTCTTTGAACTCTCCCCCGTATCATATAGGAAATAACAATGACCACGCGAATAGAAATTATTCCATCTATGCGTTAGTATCATGTGCAATTGCCATCCCCGCAACATTATGGGACTACGTCAATCACCAGCAATTTTGTTTGCTCTCCTTATGATGAGTGCTACATTATCTGGATGTTTTGGAAATGAAGAAGTTGAGAAAGTAGTAGAAATTGATAATCCTCTAGATGGATTATTCACATCCACATCATGGTATCATTACCCTGGAGCTGTAAATGCTAGCAATGATACAATCGGATATGACAACCTAACCGGCAACTCAACCCCATATCCAGTTAGTGGAACCTATTACGGAATAGGAGATACTACTTTTGAACCTACAATTGGAGTTACATCAACCGGTGGAATACACTACGCATCCTTTGGCGGTGCCGGTAGAGGAAGTATGGTTTATACATCGATGGACCAAGGTCAAACATGGACTAATATGGGTCCATTTAATCCAGTACTACCTGACATAGGTCAAGTTCCTTCATCTAATGACCCTTACATCTATGTCGATAAGTGGACTGACAGAATTGTAAAATTCGATATGCATGCTCTGACCGCTATGTTCGTTGAATATTCTGATGACGATGGCCAATCATGGTCTATTCCATTCACAGCAGAAGGATACTATACTCCACAAGATCACCAATCAATTGCTTCAATGCCAGATGTTGAAGGGAATGCGCTGTATGATACAATATTTGTTTTCTGTATTAACACCGGCAGTTCTGCTGCAGGCCCTCAATGCTCACGTTCTCTAAATGGGGGACTTACATGGGATGTTCAGAGACCTGGATACCCTACCGACACTCCACAATGTTCCGGATTACATGGTCATCTCGCTGGCTCTGCTGATGGCGCAATATACCGAGGAAACCCTTCATGTGATGGGCCTGCAGTCTATCGCAGTTTAGATGGAGGATATTCGTGGACTGAACATACTATTACCACTACAGTTCCAATGCAAGAAGGTTGGCATAGTCATGAAGTTGCAGTAGCAGCAGATGATGCCGGTAACCTATTCGCTTCATGGATTAGTATTGACGATATGCCTTGGATGGCATATTCTCGTGACCAAGGAGATACATGGTCAGAACCGATGATGGTGGCACCACCAGGCGTTAATGAAACAGGATTCCCTACTATTTTTGCTGGCGCTGAAGGAAGGGTCCTCGTCGGATATATCGGCGAAGGTGATGACAATGGTGGCTGGAGTGGATACATGTCGATAATGACCGATGCATTCGCAGAAAATCCATTGATTACAACTGTTGCAGTTAATTCACCAGATGACCCACTAGACATTACTGATGATTGTGGAAATGTACGCTGTGGCGGATTTGGAGATTTCATAGACGTTGAATTTGATGATGAAGGAAGACCATGGATCGCATTAGCACACAATACAAATGGAGAAATTGGAATAGTTGGAACATTCATTACTGGACCAGCACTCTTTGGAGAATTAAGGCAATTACCTGAACTCTCACCAGGTGGACCAAGTACTCTTTGAGGCGTTACTTCAACGTGAACCTATTACAAAGATGAAATTTAACAACGCTTGGAAAAAGAGAAACCATCCCAATAGCATCCCAACCAGTGGAGCTAATGGAGGGTCT
>Ga0308019_10001792_pt1 | contig 12622 bp, 7 predicted proteins | sample Neamet284_FD_203135 | JGI IMG/M metagenome (GOLD analysis project Ga0308019, IMG submission 203135) | Marine microbial communities from water near the shore, Antarctic Ocean - #284 | ecosystem: Environmental > Aquatic > Marine > Unclassified | place: Southern Ocean | collected 2014-10-01 | reverse complement strand
TGATACTTTTAAAATAATATCAGCATCTTTAAGTGTGCTAGTAGGATCCGGAAGAACTTTTGCTCCAACTTCTTCGTAATCTTCATCCGAAAAGTAGGAAGCGGCACCAGCTCCAGATTCAATTCGGAGAGTTAAACCACTTTTAATTAAATCTTTAGCGGTTTGAGGTGTCGCTGCTACGCGTTTCTCACCTGGAGTAATTTCTTTTAATACAGCTGCTATCATAGTACAATCCTAATATATAATTTCAAATTCAGCTTACAAATTTATGACAATATTAGTGAAAATTTCTCAAAATGATTTAAGGATATTTTTTAGTGATTTGGAGCTAATTTTCAATCGTGCGTTTAAGTCTAATAGCCCTTTTCGTAATATTTATTATAAATGCTTGTGCACCTAATCTACGTGTTATTGAGAAGCATCCAAATAATCAGAAGAAAATTGTTGAGCTTATAAAAGGAAAGGGTTCTCAGGAAATAGTAGCAAAGCGTATTGAATTCTTTAAAAATGGCCAACCTAAATCAGAAGTGAAGATAGTTAAGGATAAATATGAAGGTAAGTACCTGGCTTACTATTCAAATGGTGTTTTATATAAAGAAGGAAAATATCATGATGGCAAAGAAAAAGGTGAATGGACTTACTATGACAGTAAAGGGTTAGTAGACTCCATACATACTTTCAAGAATGGTTTATTAGATGGGAGTTCAGAATATAGAGTATATGGAAAATTAATTATTAGACAGGAATATAGTTTAGGGAAACGTAATGGAAAATTTATAGAATATTATACTGAAGGAAACAAAAAAGTAGCAGGCTCGTATGTTAGCAATTTGCCAAACAATAAATGGATATGGTACGCATTAGATAAATCTAAAACTCGAGAAATATATTTTACCAGTGGGGTGAAAGATGGTGATTTTAGAGTTTGGAAAGATGGTCAAGTTTATATATCCGGCACATTCAATCAAGATAATAAAACAGGTACCTGGAAATGGCATAGAACAAAAAAAGGTTTAGATTCTTTAGTAACATATACGAATGGAGTTATAAACGGACCTTATAAAGCTTGGCATGATAATGGGAATTTATCTGTAGAGGGTTTATTTGAGGAAGGTAGACCTAATGGTAAATGGGAATGGCATTCTCAAAATGAAACTTTAGATTCGACAAAAACATTTACAAATGGTTTATTAAATGGTCTCTCTACTTTTCACTTTAAGAATGGTCAATTAAAAAGGTCTGTTAATTATATTTCAGATATTTTACATGGTGAAGATCAATTATTTTTTGTTTCAGGTCAGGTAAAAGAAAAAATAACTTATATTTCAGGGGAAAAGTCTGGACCCTATGAAGTATGGAATGCTAGCTCAAATCCAGAAGAAAAAGGCTTATTTCTTAATAACGAACTTCACGGTGAAGTTCAAAGATGGTACTCAACAGGGATTCCAGCATCTATTACTAGCTATAAGTCTGGTTTACTTGATGGTGTTATGCGGGTTTATTCTCTTTCAAAACAATTAAAGCGTGAACTATTTTATGATAAAGGTGAAGAAATTGCACGAATTGAGTATCATGACAATGGACGTTTCAAGCGAGTTTTAATTATGAAGAAAACCGAAATTCTTTATGAGCGGAAATGGAATGAGTCTGGGATTGAAGAGACAAAAGAAGAATATATAGTAGGTACACGGCTAGATAGCGAGTTTTATTTGTCTGGTTCACTTAAGTATGAATGTTTTTATAAAAACAAAAACAAGCATGGTATGGAATGGTGGTTTAATCAAGGTAGGAACCCAACTAGAGTAAACTTATTCCTGAATGGATCTAAAATTATTGATCATAAAATATCTTATGAAACCAATGAATAAAGAATTATAGAAATTGTAATTTCTCTAACTATGTATTTAATAATTATGGATAAAATCATGGAATATGGAATGCCTTTGGGTACAATCTTACTTGGGGTTCTTTTTGGTTGGATATTTAAACGCTTTGTTCATCAAAGGTTAAAACAAATAACGCAAAAGACAAATTGGAAAGGGGATGATGTATTTTTTGAAGCTATTGAATCTCATATTGTTCTATGGTTCTTTTTGCTTTCTCTTAATATTGCATCAACTAGTATTCCCTTTTTAAGCGATGTTTATTTAGCTTATTTAAGCAAAATTATTGTTGCCGTGCTCATTCTTTCAATGACATTAGCAGCTTCTAAAATTGGAGTTGGTGTCCTTGATTATTGGGCTGAAAAGCAGGGGACTGATCTTCCCTCTACAACAATTTTTGTTAATCTTGCTCGAATTATAATCATATCAGTTGGTGTACTCGTGATTCTTCAATCAATCGGTGTTTCTATTACACCACTTTTAACTGCAATGGGTGTTGGTGGATTAGCTATCTCCTTAGCTTTAAAAGATACTCTATCTGATTTTTTTGCTGGTTTACATATACTTTTATCTCAAAAAGTTAAACCAGGTGATTTTATTGAACTAGATTCAGGTTACATGGGTTATGTGCAAAATATTACTTGGCGACATACAATTTTGATGGAGCGTACAAACAATGAAGTGACGGTACCAAATACTAAAATTTCTGCGGCAATTGTAAAAAATTATGACAAAGGTGATCCTAGTTTTTCCATTAGAGTACCAATTGGTGTTTCATATAAAAGTGACCTAAGTCACGTAGTTAAGGTTACAGAAGAAGTAGCTGCAACTGTTGTTGCTGATATTGAAGGTGCTAAAAAAGATAATCCAGCTGTGGTTCGTTATTTTCAGTTTGGCCCTTCTAGTGTGGATTTAAAAGTCTACTTTAGAGGAAAAAAATATGGTGATCAACATTTGATTATTGATGAATTTATTCGACGAATTCATAAACGGTTTCAATTAGAGAATATTGAAATTCCATTTCCAATAAGAACATTGATCCATAAGAACAAACAATTATGAAAAGTTGGATAATAATTGGAGCCTCGCTTGCAGCTTTAGCTGTAGCATTAGGCGCCTTTGGTGCTCATGCTTTGAAAAATAGAGTTTCCCCTGAAGATCTAGCTATATTTGAAACTGGCGTAAAATATCATATTTATCATGCCTTAGGATTAATACTCATTGGCCTATTAGGTTTTCATTACAATGCAGATATTGTTCAGTTACCTGCTCTTTTATTATTGATTGGGATTTTTATCTTTTCTGGAAGTTTATACACTCTAGTATTAACAGGTTTTAGATGGATGGGTGCTATTACGCCAATTGGAGGGACTTTATTAATTATTGGGTGGGTCATGCTTATTTTTAAAATTCGCTCTGCATAAGTTTTAATGAGACAAACGGAATCTAATTCCCGTCATATTTCAATATGGACGGCATCAGCTTTTGTTGTCTCTTCAATGATAGGAACTGGTGTATTTACTAGTCTAGGGTTTCAGTTAGTTGATATTCAATCATACTTCCCTATTCTAATGCTTTGGGTTATCGGTGGATTTATAGCATTATTTGGCGCATTTAGTTATAGTGAGTTAGCTGCCGCACTTCCAAGGTCAGGTGGTGAATATCATTTGCTATCTAGGGTTTTACATCCAGCCGTTGGTTTTGCTGGAGGTTTTGTTTCAGCAACAGTTGGGTTTTCTGCTCCAGCTGTTTTAGCCGCAATGGCTTTAGGTAAATATATATCTGCAGTCTTTATTCAGCTTGATCCAACTATAGTTGCAGTTTTTACAGTAATTTTTTTTAATATTATTCATAGTACTTCAATAAAGTATGGAACAATTATTCAAGATGTCACTACTGCGATTAAGGTAGTTTTAATTTTGATTTTTATTATGGCTGGTTTTTTAATTTCAGATCCAATTCAGATAAACTTATTACCTATAGCAGGTGATGGGAAACTCCTTTTGAGTTCTGGATTTGCAGTGAGCCTTGTTTGGGTTTCCTATGCTTATACTGGATGGAATTCAACTGTTTATATAGCAGGAGAAGTAAAAAACCCTCAAAGAAATATTCATAGGTCGCTATTAATGAGTACTGGTTTTGTTATGCTCCTATATGTTCTGTTGAATTTTATATTTTTATATTCGACGCCTATCTCAGAAATGATTGGTGAAGTTGAAGTGGGCTATATTTCTGGAATTAATATTTTTGGTAAAATAGGGGCAAATATTATAGGGATAGGAATTTCAATTTTGCTTCTTTCTACTATTAGCAGTTATGTTTTTATTGGACCTAGAATTACGCAAGTTATGGGTGAAGACCATCTTTTTTTGCGTTTTTTAGCAAGAAAGAACAAGCATGGTATACCTATTAATGGTTTTATCGTGCAATTAATTATATCAATGGTTTTTATACTATCATCTTCATTTGAACAAGTCCTTTTATATGCAGGTATTACCTTTATTATATCGACAACGGCAACGGTTTTAGGGGTTTTTGTTTTAAGAATACGCGAGCCAGAATTGCATAGACCATATCGTGCATGGGGGTACCCTTGGTCAACTGGTGCATTCATACTATTGAATACATGGATTTTATTTTATACATTTATAGAGCAACCAATAGAGTCACTAATAGGTTTGGGAATTATAATGACCAGTCTTTGCATTTATTATATTGGTCGCAAGTCTAAATAATTAAGGGAAAAACATGGATCTTAAGATTAAACCTTTTAGTTCTAAAGTTAAACAAATGTATGAGAATCATGGCCATTTCCATGATGGCGATGCAGGTCTTGATGTTTATATAATCGAAGAGCAAACTATTGAACCAAAAGAAACAACTTTAATCCATTTGCAAGTCGCATGTGAACCAGTAAATGGTAGGCCTTATTTATTAATGCCACGTTCCAGCATTGCTAAAACTCCATTAAGGATGTGTAATTCTATTGGTTTAATAGATGGTGGTTATCGAGGTGAAATAATGGCCGTTGTCGATAATATAAAAGAACAATCTTATACAATTAAACCTGGGCAAAGACTTTTTCAAATTGTTGGCATGGATGGATCACCTATTCATTTTACATTGGTAAATGAATTATCTGAAACAACGCGTGGTGAAAGCGGCTTTGGCAGTACAGGTAAATAAAATTCTACAATGCCTGTTTATAAAATTATGTCGTAAAAGAAAATCGGTTTTTCAAACATAGATTGCATAGATTTGAGGCTAATAATATGATCAATTCACAAAAAATTCTGTTTTTTTGGTCTTTTTTTAAACTTTTTAAAAATTTGCCTATCTTTTTCTTTTTGTTTTACTTATTTATATCTTCAATTGCTTTCTCTCAAGGTGCAGCCCAGAAAAAAACATTTGCAGTCCTTGAATTCGAAGGCACCGGTGTTCCTGATCAAACTATGCAAGATGTATCTGATCGTTTTGCGAAAGAATATGCTTTATTTAAGGAGGAGCAATTTATACTGATAAATAGAGAGCAGATGCGTAAAACTCTTCAAGAACAAAATATTCGCATTTTTGGATGCTCATCTTTTAAGTGTGGTCTTGAGGCAGGTAATACCCTTGATGTTGATTACGTAATTATTGGATCACTAACCAAAAATGGTCCGGTCTATAGTTTAAAAGCCCAATTGATTGATGTGGAAAACTCTAAAACTATTAGCCGTGCTGAGTATGATAATATTATTGGTGATATACTTACTGTTATGTCTAAAGAGGTTAAAAAAGCTGCGGCTTTTCTTGCTTCTGCTAAGATAGAGATAGATATTATTCAAACTAAAGTTGTAGAAGGACTGGAAAGAAGACTCATTATCTTACCAATTGAAATTACGTTAGATCAGACTTTTGAACAGGAGAAAATATCAGAATTAGTAAATGAATGGATTCGTGGAGAGGTGACTTTTTCACAAAAAGCTAAACTAATTGATTTTGATATTGAAAAAAATATAATAAAAAAAGAAGAGTTTAAGAATGGGGTCATGTCTAAGCAAGTTGCTAAAAATATTGGTATTCAATATGATGCTACACATGTTATAACGTGGACTCTTCGAGTAACAAAACTAAAAACTAATATAATATTAAATCACTTTAATATTGTTGATAAGCCTAATTCCATTGCTAAAGAAGATTGGTTAATTGGCGGTCTTAGGACGCGTTTTCAAACTAAAAATGATATAGATAAGATGAAAATGATGGTGAGAAAACATACTTGGCCCGTTTTAGGTGCAACTCCTCCTGAGGGTCGCTTTCCAAAAGATGGGTTTTTTACACGTTTATGGTTTAAGATAAAAAATACAATTGATAGTTTCTTTTTTTATGTTGAAAATATGTATGGGATTACAGCAGTGATCATTCTTCTACTATTACTTTCAGGCTTTGGACTATTCTTTGGTTATAAAGCAACAGAAGGAGAAGACTCTGGTCCTGAGATTGGATTCCCACCAGAATATTAAATAATGAAATACTCATCTAAATTAAAAGTCCATTTATTATTTCTATGCTCGACAGCTCTGTTTGGTCAAACACAAATACTTACTGATATTGATGGTGAAGCTGTTGGTGACCATTCTGGGAGTAAAGTTTCTATCACAGCTGATGGCACAAGAATAGCCATTGCAGCAGAAGATAATTTAGGAAGTCAAGGTTCTGGAACCGGTTCGGGGAATGTGAGAGTTTATGATTATAATGCTTCAGGATGGGTTCAAGTAGGAACGGATATCAATGGTGAAGGGGTTGGGGATTTATTTGGTTCTTCTGTTTCTATTTCAGATGAGGGGAGTCGTATTGCTATTGGTGGTGATGCTAATGCGGGGAATGGTACAAGGGCTGGTCATGTTCGTATCTATGAATATAGTTCAGGTAGTTGGTCGCAACTTGGTTCTGATATCGATGGAGAAGCTACAGAAGATCAATCTGGCTATTCAGTTTCACTTTCAGGTGATGGTAATCGTATTGCCATTGGAGCAAGGTTTAACGATGGGGCTGGTAATGCATCAGGTCACGTTCGTATTTATGAATATAGTTCAAGTAGTTGGTCGCAGCTAGGCTCTGATATAAATGGTCAAGCAGCCGATGATTACTTTGGTGCTTCTGTCTCTATTGATTTTGATGGTAGTCGTCTAGCCGTTGGAGCACCTAGAACACCGGGTGTTGCTAACGCAAAAGGCTATGTTCGTATTTATGAATATAATTCAGGTAGTTGGTCGCAGCTAGGCTCAAATATAGCAGGCGAATCTTCAGATGATCATTTAGGACAATCTGTCTCAATAGACTTAGATGGCGACCATGTAGCTATTGGAGCGCCTGGAAAATCAAATAGTTCTAGTGCTGGTGCTGGTTATGTAAGGATTTTTAAGTATGAAGCAGGGAGTTGGATTCAAAAAGGGAGCAATATACAAGGGGAAGCAGCTGGAGATAACTTTGGTCACTCAGTCTCAATAGATTCAGATGGAGATCATTTGGCTATTGGAGGTCGTTATTATAATGAAGGATTATCAGATGATGTAGGACATGCTCGTGTATATAAATTTGTTGATAATAATTGGATAACAGTTGGTCTTGATATGTATGGTGAAGTGGATGGGGATAGATTTGGAAGTGATGTGGCTCTTGATTCTGATGGTGATAGAATTGCGATTGGAGGACCTCTGAATGATGCTTCGGGAACGAATGCTGGACATGTACGTGTATACGACCCTTTTGATAATAATACCCCTTCAGTTGTAATTACAGCAGCCGAAGGCTTAGATGGGTTTTCATCCAATGACGCCACCCTCTCACTCACGTTTACGACTAGTGAGCCCACCAATACTTTTGCAGCGGATGATATCATATTGACTAATGGTGTAATCAGCAATTTCTCAGCCTCCAGCGAGTATTCTCTTAGTCTGGATGGAGATGATGACCACGTTGAAGTTTCTGGCTTGTTAGGTAACTTAGAGAATATTACTCTTGCCGGTTGGGCTAAAACTAGTTCGACTACAAGAGGTGAAGTGATTTCAATAGGAGATTATGTTGCTATTCGATTTGAGAGTGGAAACCAAAGAGGCTTTTTTTATAAAGCAGCAGGTGGTTGGTCTGCAACTATATTTAACTCTCCTTTATCTCCTGGCTGGCACTATTTCACTTATACTAATTATGATTCATCATCAACTCGAATCCAAAAATTATATATAGATGGAAATGAAGTCGTTAGGACAACTTATAACACTGGTCTTGTTTACTCTGGTCTTGGAACTAATACTCGAATAGGAATGCATGGAAATAATAATTATTATTCAGATTTTAATGGCAATATTGATGAAGTAGCTGTTTGGAGGGTTGGATTAACGGCTGCTGAAGTGACAGCGCTATATAATTCTGGCATAAGTTTAGATGCGTCATCAAATTATGGTAATTATATATCTTCTTCAAGTCTAGTAGGTTATTGGAAATTTAACGAAGGCACTGGTACCTCAGTTAATGATGCGAGCGGTAATAATAATAACGGGGTTTTTAAAGATAATGCATCTTGGGATACAGCAATTAGCACAGTATATACAGCCACATTAACCCCTATCGATTATGGCTGGGTAACCATTGATGTAGAAGCAAATAGATTCTTGGACTTATTTAATAATTATAATTCGGCAGCAGATCAGTTTAATTGGTTCTATGATAATTTGCCACCAATAATTACTTTTTCTCCATTAAATGGTTCAGTCGGTGTGGCCCTTAATACGAACATTACGTTGACCTTTGATGAGCCTATCCGTCTTGTGGATAATAGTGAAATCACAAATTCAAATGTGGATGCTCTTCTTCGATTAAAGACGCCGATCCATAGCGGTACGGATATTCCATTCGAGGCAACGATTGATGCCGATAAAAAAGTGATCACGATCAACCCCACAAGTGATCTCGCGTACACGCAAACGGTGTGGGTGGGCATTGGCGAGTCAGTTGAAGATTCACTTAATCATCTAATTTTTTCTGCCGCTGCCTCTTTCACCACCACTGATACAAATAGAACTCCTGTTTTATATACTTACAGCAACCAAACGACTTTTGAGGATGTGGCGATTAGCTTAATTTTGATGGCCACAGATCTTGATGATGATTCCATCTCTTTTTCTGTTAGTTCATCGGAGTCCAATGTGACGCCTTTAATAACGGATTCTTTATTGACCTTGACGCCTTCTCTAAACTGGCATGGGCAATCAACGATCACGGTGACTGCTACAGACAATAATGAGACGCCTTCGAGTCAGGTTAAAACCTTTACACTTACCGTTCGACCGGTGAATGATGCCCCAAGTGGCGTCACCTTCTCGCCAGACTCTATTAGAGAGAATTTATTTCCAGGAACCTTTGTAGGCACTATTTTAGCGACAGATGTAGATACTGGGGAGACCTTTATTTATGATATGGTGTCAGGTAATGGCGTAAATGATCGAGATAATGACAAGTTTTTAATCGTTAATGATAGTTTATTATCCAACACTGTTTTTGACTATGAGAAAGAAGATACACTCTTCATTCGTCTTTTAGTACGTGATAGCGGTGGGCTTACTAGTGAATTGAGTACACAAGTATATGTAATCGATACCCCTGATCCAATATTAGTATTTTCTACTACCACATTATCATACGGTAAAGTCATTATAACTCAATCAAGTAAACAAACTTTAACTTTATCCAGTACGGGAACAGATACCGTTATTATTGACTCTATTAGTCAAGTGAGTGGCGGCTATAGCATGAGTGCGCAGACATACCCAATCAAAATAGCCCCTAATTTAACGAAAGACTTTACTTTTACGTTTGCTCCGGTAGATACGGGAAGCTCCGTGGATCAAGCGATTTTTTATCCAAGATACATAACGGGTTTAAATCGAGTCGTTTTAGATGGTCGAGCTGTTCATGATACGATTCCTCCAATAATTACAACGCCTATAGTTTCATTGGTATCTGCTGAAGCAAAAGATGTACCGATTGTAGTTCCTGTTGTCGATGATAATTTAATTACAAATGTTACTTTACATTATCTGGTTGGTGGTAATTCAACTGTTAAGAGTCAGGAGGCGACTGCAAATGGTGATGGTACGTACTCAGCAACTATTAATAAAGATTTTATAGGCATGAATGGTTTAGCTTATTACCATACAGCTGAGGATGAGTATTCCAATATAGGTATTAGTGATACTTCAGCTGTTGAAGTTAATTATGTTGCAGGTAGGCTTGACTCCAAGATCTCAGGTACAGCTTATCCAAAGGGTATTCCTAAAGATAAATGGCGCTTGATCTCGGTACCGACCAATCTGGACTTTAAGACGGTGAATGAGACGTTGGGTGATGAGTTGGGTGATGAAGGGACGTACTCTTGGAAGCTTTATGAAGATCTAGGGAATGGAAATTGGCAAGAGACGCAAGATATCAAGCTAGGCAATGGCTACTGGTTAAATCAACGCAAAACGGACGACTTATCGTTTGGTGTGGGTTCCGGGAAGTCTGTTGATATCAGAAGTCATACAATAATGATTCCTAAGGGCTGGAGCTTGATCGGTAACCCTTATCCTTTTTCAGTAAAAGTGAATTTTAATAACTCAGAAGTCTTTGGACCATTGACCTATGGTACTAGTGACTTATTGGGTGAGGAATATGAAGGTTGGGATGCGGAGACCAAGACCTTATTGCCTTGGGAAGGCTATGCAGTTTACAATCGCACATCAGACTCTTTAGACTTAGTGATCAACCCTCTAGCTGAAGATGCTGTCTCTTCGTCAGCGGTTACGGATGGTTGGCATATAAATCTAGGAGTTGATAATGGGAAGTTTAGTGATCACTATAATATAATTGGTCGTCGTTCTGATGCTTCGGATAAACTTGATCAATGGGATAACCCAGAGCCGCCGAAACTAGCAGAATATCTTTCTCTTTCTATGGATCGTAAGGAGTGGGGCGTGGAGTCACCACTAACTTCAGATATCCGTTCGATGGATGAAAGCAATGGTCAGTGGGAAATGTATCTGGATACAAAAGGCATTAAAGGAACCGTTTATCTTGAAGCAAATATCAAAGGGGACTTTCCTTTAGAGTCAAGTGCGGTATTGTTCGATCCGATCGAACGTAAGCGTTATGATTTGTTAATGGATCAAAGCATTATGATCACACGTGTAAATGATCATTATGACTATCCCTTAACGGTGTTAGTTGGTTCACCCGATTATGTGCTGGCAAAAACGGAGGAGTTAATCGCTCAATTACCGGAATCATTTACCTTAGGTCAGAACTATCCCAATCCATTTAATCCTGAGACCAATATACCCTTTACCATCGCGGCTCCAGCTTATGTCCAAATAGCTATTTTTAATCTAATGGGCCAAAGAGTTGCTACCTTAGAAAGTCGTTGGTTCGATATGGGCCAATACAGTGTAAGATGGAATGGAAAAGATGCGCAAGGTAATCAACTTAGCACGGGAGTGTATATTTATAGCTTAGAGTCTGCGCAGTTCAGACAGGCTAAAAAACTTATCCTGGTTAAATAATATTTTTTGCTTATATTTCTAATTGTGCACTAATAAGATATAAATTATAAAAAACACATTTACATTTTTAGTCTTTACTTTATTTATCACTTTTGGGATTTCTCAAAGTACAATTTCTAAGGAAAATGGAACTGGTGAATTGGGTACAGCAGTTTCATTAGATTATGATGGTAATCGTATTGCAATCAGTGATATGATCGATGATGCTGATGGCTCAGAGGAGGGGTTAGTAAGAATATTTGAAAGCACATGGGATGGTATTAATAGTACTTGGACTAGACTAGGATCATATATTAATGGCGAAACCTCTGGTGATGAATTTGGTGATGCCATGGCTTTAGATTCTGCTGGAACTCGTATAATTATTGGTGCTCATAAAAATGATTCTTGGGGACAAAAAATAAGAAAATATGCAAATGACCCTGCTCAAGATGATTATTTAGGCTATTCTGTTTCTGTTTCAGGTAATTATGCAATTGCTGGAACACCAGGTGATGATAGTGGTGGTGCTGTATATATTTTATATCGCGCAAGTGGAAGTTCAACATGGTCTCAGCAGGCAAAGATAGAAGCTTCTGATGAAACTGCAGGTGATGATTTTGGTATATCAGTATCTATTTCTGGTGATTATGCAATTGTTGGTGCATTAGGAAATGATGATGGGGGGTCTGCTTCAGGGTCCGCTTATATTTTTGTTCGAAGTGGTACGAGTTGGTCTCAGCAGGCAAAGTTAGTAGCCGCAGATGATGCCGCAGGTGATTATTTTGGCACGGATGTTTCTATTTCTGGAGATTATGCGATCATTGGTTCACCTGTTGACAGTGATGGAGGTGCGGGCTCAGGGTCCGCCTATATTTTTGTTCGCAGTGGTACGAGTTGGTCTCAGCAGGCAAAGTTAGTAGCATCGGACGATGCCGCAGGCGATTATTTTGGTTCGGATGTTTCTATCTCAGGAGATTATGCGATTATTGGCTCTCCAGGTGATGATGATGGAGGTTCTGCTTCAGGTTCCGCCTATATTTTTGTTCGCAGTGGTACGAGTTGGTCTCAGCAGGCAAAGTTAGTAGCCTCAGACGATGCTGCAGGCGAATTTTTTGGAGCAAATGTATCTATTTCAGGTGATTATGTAATTGCGGGAGCACCTGTGAATCAATATTCCGT
>Ga0308019_10001791_pt1 | contig 12626 bp, 13 predicted proteins | sample Neamet284_FD_203135 | JGI IMG/M metagenome (GOLD analysis project Ga0308019, IMG submission 203135) | Marine microbial communities from water near the shore, Antarctic Ocean - #284 | ecosystem: Environmental > Aquatic > Marine > Unclassified | place: Southern Ocean | collected 2014-10-01 | reverse complement strand
TTCATCATTTCCTAAATATCCATTTGAAACATTATATCCACGTATACAAATTTCACCTTCTTCATTAATTCCAACTTCATTATCATTTTCATCCACTATCCTCATTTCATTTGTTTGTAATGGTTTTCCAATCGTGCCTACCTTTCTTTTCTCAGCTGGATAATTATTGATGCAAGAAAATGATGTTGTTTCTGTTAATCCAAATCCTTCAAAAATTGGAACATTAAATCTATTTTCAAATTGATCTTGTACATTGTGGGATAATTTCTGTCCTCCACAAAGTATTGCGTTTAAGCTCTTATCTTCTCTTTCTTGTGGCAAACTAAGTAAAATGGATAAAATTGATGCCATCACACTTGTCCATGTCGCTTCATATTTTTTTATTAAAAACCAAAATGCATAAAGACTAATTTTTCCTCTAACTATAATTGTTGAACCACCCGCATAAAGCGGGGCCAGTAAAGTTGTAATTTGACCATTATTATGGTACAATGGTAAAATGCAAAGACATCGAGTTTTCTTATTAAATTTAAACCAATTAGAAATACTCATTGCATCCGACAATAAATTCAAATGAGAAAGCATAACTCCTTTTGGTTTACCTGTAGTACCTGATGTATAAATTATCACTGCAATATCATACAATAATACTTCTAATTGTTCAATAGCGTCATTATTTTGAAAAATTGGATCAGTAAATGAGTTAATTTCTATTAAAGTTACATTATCTAAATCATTTTTAATTGAATTAAGTTTAGTTATCAAATTTTTGTCAAAAAATACAGTTTTTGAATCACTATCTTGAATAATAAATTTTATTTCTATATTTGACATATCAGGATTAATAGGTACTACTATAATTCCAGAACTTAAACAAGCAAAATATAAAATTAAAAATTCTGGAGAGTTATGAAAAATTAATGAAATTTTATCATTTTTTTTTAAACCACTTTGAAGTAAAAATGATGATACATTATCAACAATTTTTTTAAATTCCATATAAGTAAATTTAGTTTCATTTTCATCAGGGAATATGAGGAATATTTTTTGTGGATTTTCTTCAGATTGTTTAGTAAGTAAATTTCCTACATTATCACATTTAAGAATTATTTTCCCACCTATTCTTTGATGTTTAGGTAGTAAAGAATTATTTATCATCTAGTCTTTCTACAATTTTATTTTTTATTAATGGTATGGAATTCATTTTTATGGTATCAGTAAATTCTAACTTAATTTTAAATTCTTTCTCTATTTCAATAATTAATTCAAGATGTTTAAAAGAATTCCATTCTGGAATATCTTCCATAGTAGATTCAGGATCAATTGAATCTATATCAAAAGTTTTTTTCAATAATATTTCTAGTTTTGAAGATAATTCATCAATAGAAAAATCAGACATTAGTTAAAAAAAATAATTGAAGCGTTATAAGTTAATCTTTTAAAATAATTATCATGTTAGAAAAATTTGGAATAGGTATTGATATTGTGGATATTAACAGATTCAGAAATATGCCATTTAAAGAAAATAAAATGTTTTATGAAAAAATTTTTCATAAAAAAGAAATAGACTATTGTTTACAATTTAAAGATCCTTATCCCAATTTTGCTGGAAAATTTGCCGTAAAAGAGGCAGTGGTTAAATCTATTAATGAAAATGAAAGTTTATTGAATATAATTACAGACCATTTCAATAAAAAACCTACTGTTAGTATTACTGACAAAAAAACTTTTGAATTTTTAGTATCGATTACGCATGAAAAAGATTATGCAGTAGGTGTGGTAATTTCTGAAAAATCAGATTAGAATTTAAAGAGTTTTCCGAGCAATTTTACTTAACGTAGTAATAAAATAGTTGAACAAATTATTTGAATGTTCACTTGCAACATCTTTTGGAACAGAAATATCATTTCTAAACGACATAATTATATTTTTATCATTGACAGTTCGAAACTTTTGAATTTGTTTATATCTCTGATTAATTTTTTTCCAATTTTTCATTAGATCCCATGTAGCTTTAATTTTATGTGTTAGCATTCTTTTTTTTAAATAAAAAATAGAAACAAATATTTCAACTAATACGAGATAAGGAATTAATCTGATAAATGTGGATCTTGAATAATGTGTTAAAATACAATACTGTCTATTTCTCTCTAATAAATAAAATTTAAAATTACTCCATTTAAATGAAAAACCTTCTGGAGGATGGTAAACAATAGATTTTGGAACATAGTGAGAATGAATTCCAATCATAGCTGCACGCCAACCTAAATCAAGATCATCGTGATATGCAAAAAGAAAAGAATCAAACATATCTAATTTTTTAAAAATTTTTGATTTTGAAAATAAACAAGTTCCAGATGCATAACCAATTATTTCATGTTCATTAAATTTTCCATCATCAAATTCACCTTTACCGCGAGAGAAACCAAAACCAAAAAGATGTATCATATTTCCAGTACTCATAAGTCTATTATGATCAGTTGTGGTAAGAAATTTAGGCTGATACAAACCATCGCCATATTTTTCATAAGCTAAAATTAATTCTTTAATCCAATTAGGATCAACAAGAGTATCGGGATTTAAAATTATAATATAATCTCCTTTTGCGTCTTTGATCCCTACATTATTTCCTCCACAATAACCCAAGTTTTCCGTATTTTGTATTAAAGAAATTGTAGGGAACTTTTTACTGCATTCCACATGACTCTCATCAGTTGAATTATTATCAACAACAATTATTTCATAATTATCATAATTAGTTTGTTGAATTGAATCAACACAATCAAGTAACAAATTTCCAGCATTATAATTTAAAATTATAATACTCACTAAAGGAGTGCTAGATTTTTCGATATTTTTCATTTTAATATTATTTCCATTCATTTTACTTCAATATATTGAGAATGTGTAAAATTTTTGGTCATAATATTAAATTAATCATTCTAGTAAATAATTTCAGAGTAATGGTAAATAATACGCGTAAATTAGTTTGTGGTTCAAATATTGTTGGTACATTTCTGAGTAATTTGAATGCAAAATTTCAATTATTGTCATTTTATGATGATAAAAAAATTCCTCAAATACAATCACTTGGATCACAATATACGATAACAAAATTATACTAAATAATTAATTTAGTACCTTCCCCTAAAAGAAAAGTTTTTTCAATATTAATTGGATTTGATATAATAGATGCATTATATGAAATAATACTATTTTTTATTTTTATGTCACCATTTATTTCACAATCAGACATAATTATTGAGTTGTGCAAATTACAATTGGATATAATTGAATTATCTCCTATGCTTGTATGTGGACCTATTTTAGCTCCATCAATTATACAATTTTTACCTATAATTATTGGCCCATTTAATGCTGAATTATTTTTAATTATACTATTTTCACCTACCATAATATTACCTTCAATAGTATTTGTGCCATCATCTTTACCATGAAAATAAGTAGAAAGATTTTCTAAGATAATTCCGTTGGCATGAATTATGTCCTCTGGAGTTCCAGTATCTTTCCAATAATCTGTAATCATATTGTATGTGATTATATGATTTTCATTCAATAACATATCTAAAGCATCTGTAATTTCTAATTCATTTCGTGATGATGGTTTTAATCTTTTAATAATATCAAAAATAATCGGTGTTAGAAAATAAATTCCAGTTACTGCTAAATTCGTTGGAGGGTTTTGAGGTTTTTCCATAATTTTTTTAATTTGTCCATTTTGAATATCTGCAATTCCAAATCTACTAGGATTGTCTACTTCACATAAAAGAATAGATGCCGCAGCATTAGATTTTTTAAAATCTATACTAAAATCTTTAATAGATTTTTGAATAATATTGTCCCCTAAAAATACAAGAAATTTTTCATTATCTATAAAATCTTCACATAAACTAATTGCATGAGAAATTCCCCTAGGGAAATCTTGATAAATATATTTTATATTAACATCAAATTTTGTACCGTCTCCATAGTAATCTTTTACTTTTTGTGAACCTGTACCGCCAATAATTATGGCAATATCTGTTATTCCAGTTTCCTTCATAGATTCTATACAATATTCAGACATCGGTCTATTTGCTATGGGGAGAAGTTGTTTTGGACCTGTATGTGTTAGTGGTCTTAGTCTTGTCCCATGACCGCCATGAAGTAAAATCCCTTTCATATTATTAAGAATAAAATGTCTCTTAATAAAATAATTCTATTTTTTCCATTGGATCTCATTTAGAGTTTTAATATCTGTAATATCTTTCCACCATTCTTGATTTTTTAAATACCATTCAACTGTAGTTTTTATTCCCTCTTCAAAACTAACTTTAGGGCTCCAATTCAATTCTTTTCTAATTTTAGATGAATCTAAACTATATCTAAAATCATGTCCTGGTCTATCTTCTGATAATTCATAATTGGAAATATCTTTATTCATTATTGAAAGAATTTGCTTAATTATAGTTAGTACGTCTATTTCATTAGATGCAGAAATGTTATATGATTCTCCTTTTTTGCCTTGATGTAAAACTTTCATAATTGCATTACAATGATCATCTACAAAGATCCAATCTCGAATACCTTTACCACCATTATACACTGGAACTGGAATATTGTTAGAAGCTAAAACTATTACTTTTGGAATTAATTTTTCCAAAAATTGTTGTGGTCCATAATTATTTGTACATCTTGTAATGACCGCATCAATATCATATGTAACTACATATGAATTTATTAAAAGTTCTGAAGAAGCTTTTGATGCAGAATATGGGCTTGAAGGATTAAATCTATAATTTTCATCTGCACTATCCGTTTCTAAGCTTCCAAAAACTTCATCAGTTGAAATATGAACTAATCTTTTCTTCTGACTCTTTAAAATTTCTAATATTGTAAAAACTCCAATTATATTTGAATCTATGAATGGTTTAGCATTTAATATACTTCTATCTACATGTGACTCAGCTGCAAAATTAATAACTACATCACATTCATTAATCAATTTTTCCATCAAAACACTATCCGTAATATTTCCTTTAACAAATTTATAATTATTAGAATTTTCAAAATTTGATAAGCTTTTATGATTTGAACCAACCAACTCTGCATCTATATTTACAATACTATAATCCTGATAATTATTTAGAGTATGAATGATAAAGTTAGTACCAATAAAACCTAAACCTCCAGTTACCAACAGTTTCATAATTTATTACAAAATTATATTCTTAAAAGTATATGTAACTCACTAAGTAAAATGTAATCAAACTTTTATTGCTCAAATTGAGTACTTTTACAGATGCAAAAAAAGGATTTTTCTGTATTTCAATTAGAAAATCATGAAACTAAGGATGTTTTAGACTCACATGTCAATGGAGCATTAACAGTAATCTGGAGAAACTGGGATGAAATAATACACAAACCCGAGATGATTTATCTAAATTCAGTCAATCCCGGACAGATTAAAGGTCCCCATAGGCATAAAAATAGAACAAGTTACTTTTTTTGCATTCAAGGCGAAATGATTATTGTAATTCAAGATAAAAATGGAAAGTATCATGAAATAGAAGCTAATTCAGGAAGTTCAAAATTAGTTTCAGTTTCCAACGGAGTAAGTGCAGCAATAATTAATCCATCAACTAAAATTTCAAAAATATTAGTTATGGCAGATATAGCATGGAAGCCGAATGATAATGAGATGGAAAATATAACATTTGATAATTATAATTTGAACAAATGGAAAAAATGAACAAAACAATAATTATTGTAAATAATATTGATGATGTTTCAAAAATACAAGAAATAATTTTACAGTATCCTGATTCAAAAGTTTTTTCATTAAATTATTTTACTCATAACAAATTAATTAAAAATTTTATTGAACATGAAGTAGGCGATAATTATCTTACAAATATTGATAAAAATATTATAGACACACAAACAATAGAGACTACATCTAAATGGTATCTAAATCAAAATTTTAAAAATTCTTTAATGTTTGATGGAATAAATTTAGCAAGTCTTATTGAAATGGAGTTATTTGATTACTTTTCTAAATTATACAAAACAGTACTTACAATAATAAGAATAGTTGAAAAAGAAAAACCGACTACTTTAGTAGATATAAGTGATTATAGTAATTTAATAGAATCATTCTGTAATCAGAAAAAAATAGATTATATAAAAATTCATGATATAAGACAAGCATCAGCATATTTTGATAAAATAAATATAAAATATAATGTGGGCCCAATTCCATTATCTGTAACAATATCAAAAAATAATTATAAAAAAATAAAAGACTTTGTTGAAAAAATTACTAAACAATTTTTAAAATTAAATCAAAATTTTAATTCTAAAAAAAAATCTATTCTTTTATTAGATTTTAACCCTATACAATATGATTTATTATTAAAAGAATTATCTACTTCTAGTAAGAATATTCTTCTATTAAATCAACGGAGACCTGCAGTATGGAATTTTAAATCTTATAATATTATACGTAAATTGGGAAGTAATATAATTAATCTAAATGATTTTAATAAAAAAATTGGAAAAAAAATAAAACAAGAAAAACAACAGAAAAAAAAAGAATTTGAAGTAATGTGGGATAATAATTTAATTTTTGAAAAAATATTTGTAATTGAAAATTATAGTATTTGGAATTCAATTAAATATTCATTTACACAAATGTGTAATACGCGATTTCTTGATTCTGTAGAGCGATTAATGTTATTAGAACAATTATTTACAAAATATGACATATCTGTAATTTTAGAGTGGGCAGAAACTGCTCCGCACGAAAAAGAAGTTGTTCATGTAGCAAAAAGACATGGAAAAAAAATAGTTATGCTTCAACATGCTATGTCTCCAAATGGTACTATTTGGGATAAAGTTGGAAGATTTTTTTCATTTTTTTCTAGTTCTTTAAACAGTGACAAACAAGTAGTTTGGGGAGAAACTACAAAAAAATATGCTATAAAATGTGGACATAATTCTGCAAATATAATACCTACAGGAAGTCCACGACACGATAAATTTTTTCAAGCAAAAAAAATAAACAGTAAGGGGATGATACTATTAGCTACAACTGGAGTAAGTGAATTTTTTGCAGAAACATCTACCACTAATGACTATCTAAAATTTAATGATTTTGTAAGAGAAGTATGTAGAGTTGTAAAAAATCTAAAAGATAAAAAACTTGTAATAAAAACACATCCACAACCAGATTTTGTTAATAATATAATTCATTTAATAAAAGAAATTGATCCTCAAATAGAAATTGTATTTGATACAGATCTGGTTGAATTAATTAATTCTTGTGAAATGTTGATTACTTTTAAAAATTCTACAATATCTCTTGAATCTATGATTTTGAACAAGCCTACAATATCTCTTCAAACTGAAAAATGGGCTGAAAATAGTGAAATTGTAAAAAATCATGGTCTTGTATCTATTTCTAAACTTGAAGATATTGAACCAGCGATTTATAATATCTTAAAAGATGATGAATTTAAAATTAATTTATTAAAAAATTCTGAAAATTTTATACAAAAATATTATACAAATAGAGGTAGAGCATCAATTTTTTTGGCAAAATTTCTTGAAAATTTTTAAAACAGTATAATTAGAGTTCAATAACTTGATAGTGGAGTTTCTTTAAATTGAATGCATTAGTGGTTGGGTACGGTTCTATTGGGAAAAGACACATTAAAAATTTACTTTCTATTTCTGACTATAAAATTATAATATGTACTAAACAGAAAAAACCTAAATCCATTAATAAAAAAAGATGTACTTTTGTTAAAACATTAGAAGAAGGACTATTACATAATCCAATAATTGCCTTTGTAACTAATGTTTCTAGTGAACACACACAAACATCTATTTTACTTGCAAATTCTGGATGTCATGTTTTCATTGAAAAACCACTTTCAAATTCCTTAAAAAATACTAAAAAATTATTAGATATTGTAAAAAAGAAAAAACTTGTAACATTAATGGGTTGTAATTTAAGATTTCATAGTTGCATTAAAAAAATTAAATTATTAATTGAACAAAAAATAATAGGAGAAATTATTTCAGTAAAATCTGAATGTGGTACATATTTACCAGAATGGCATCCTAATGAAAATTATTCTAATAGTTATGCCGCAAGAGATGATCTTGGTGGAGGAGTAGTATTGACTTGTATTCATGAACTTGATTATATTTACTGGTTTTTTGGAGAAATAAAAGAAGTTTTTTCAATTACAGGAAAGTTTAGTGATTTAAAAATAAAATCAAGCGATCTATCTGCAATTATTTTAAAATTTAAGAACAACATAATAGGTGAAGTTCATTTAGATTATTTTCAAAGACCTGAATTCCGTTCATGTAAAATTATTGGTACTAAAGGAACAATATATTGGAATTCAGTAAATAATGAAGTAAAGATTTTTGATATTAAAAAGAAAAAATGGATTATTCGATTAAAAGTAGAAAATTATGATAAAAATGAGCAATATGTAGATGAACTTTCTCATTTTCTTAATTGTGTTAAGAAAAAAGAAAAACCAATTAATGATTTAACTCAGGGTATTCAAACCTTGAAAATTGCATTATATACAATCAAATCTTCCAAAGAAAAAAAACTAATTAAACTTAATTCCTAAAAATATTTTTATTTTTAATATATTAATTTAAAAAGTATTTCAGCCATTTTAAATTCAATTTCAGTATCTATCATTAAACCTGATTCAGGAGATATTTCATGCGGTAAGGCATTTGACATAATTGGATCACCTTGGATTAAAAATTTTTTTGCATTAAATGTGAATAATCCATTTAATTGAAAAACTACTGGTGCTTTTTGTCTACTTTTTGGTCTTTCTTTTAGTTTTTTACTAAGCCGTAAATATCCGTCTTTATTTTTTTCCATCATGTTGAAATATGGATTTAGATGCTGACGGTATACTCCATAAACTGCATCACATTTTTTATTTTTTAAAATATCTATAGTTTTTTTAATATCTATATTTTTAATGAAAGGTACTGTACAATCTCTATTTACAAAAATTTCAAACTCGTATCCTAAAGAATATAATTTTTTGATTGCATGAATAAATACATCTCCCACTGGTGTGGTATCAAGAGCTAATTTTTTTGGACGCATAAATGGTACTTCAGCTCCATATTTTTTTGAAATTTCTGCAATAATCTTATTTTCTGTAGACACAACTACATGACTAAATAATTTTGAATTAATTGCCGAAGTAATTGTATGTGCTATTAATGGTTTTTTTGAAATAATTCTGATGTTTTTGTTTGGTACGCCCTTTGAACCTCCTCTTGCACAGATTAAACAAATTGGTTTCATATTTTATCAGTTTACTATTTAAGAAATATTTGACCAGAAAATTGGAGAATCTTTTTTTATGTTTGTCTTTACAGTTTTACCTAAAATCATTGGAATGTATTTGGGTTCAATACCGTCTGCAGGTCTTTTAATTGAGATGTCATCTTCTTGAATTTTTTCACCCTCTTGCAAGTCTCGCTTAGCAGTAATGGATTTTCTTATTGCAAGTCTATTTTCAATTTCAGAAAACTGAGGAATTTTTATCCCATCTCCTTTCATTTGATCAACTTCATGAATTTGAGAAATTAATAATTTAAGCCCATTTGGTTCAATAGAAAAACCATGATCTGGACCTAACATTTTTTTATCTAATGTAAAGTGTTTTTCAATTATATTTGCACCCATACTAACTGCTACAATATCCACAAGTGAAGATTCTCCATTATCTGAATATCCTATTGGGAAATCAAATGTTTTTTTTAACGTATTTATCACATTCATGTTTACTTCATTTGGCTGTGTTGGATAATTTGCTACACAATGTAATATTGCAATTTGATTATTTCCTTCAAATAAGCAACAATTTACTGCATCATTGATCTCGTTTATGGTGGATAATCCGCTAGATATTATCATGGGTTTTTGCATTTTAGCAATTTTAGTAATTAGAGGTAAATTTGTTAAATCAGATGAAGCAATTTTAAAACACGGTATTCCTAATTCATTAAGAAATTCTGCACTTTCCATATCAAAAGGAGTTGAAAAAAATGTTAATCCTATACTTTCTGAATAATTCTTTAATTCTTTAAATTCTTTAAAAGTTAATTCTGCATTTTTAAATACATCAAAATATTGATTAGTTTCTCTCACAAAATTTTCAGTTTTATATGTTTGAAATTTTATGGCATTTGCTCCACATTCTTTTGCTGCATTTATTAATTTTTTAGCAATATTGATATCTCCATTATGGTTTAATCCGCCTTCAGCTATGACATACGTATTTTTTCCATTTAATGTTGTAGAGTTAATTTTAAACATAATTTATCTTCTAAAAAAACTATTCAAATAAACTTTTTGTGTAGATAATTTTTTTACCATGCAGTCCAGCCTCCATCTACTACCATGTTTGAACCTGTCATATATGATGATGCGTCTGACGCTAGAAAGATTAAAGCACCTGCATACTCATTTTTCTTAGCCATTCTACCAATCATTGTTTTTTCTGAATATTTCCGTATAAATTTTGGATCCTGATTGTTCTCAACACCTCCAAGTGTCAAAGTGTTTACTCGTACTCCTGTATTTCTCCAATATGATGCTAAATATCTTGTAAAATTAAACAAAGAACTTTTTGTTACTGCATATGCAGCAGTAGAGTTGAGACCACTATTTCCATAAATTCTTTGATCTGCAGCTACCATGCCATACATAGAACTTATGTTTATTATGGAACCTTTTTGCTGTTTTACCATTATTGAACCGATTTTCTGATTACATAAGAAAACTCCTGTTATATTTACCGCAAAAATTTTATTCCATAATTCTAATGGAAATTTTTCAAACTCAATACTTCGTTCTTTTTGAGTTTCTGGAAAAACAGCATTATTAACAAGAACATCTATTTTTGAGAATTTTTTCATTACTTTTAAAATTCCACTATCAATAGATTTTTTATTAGAAATATCCATTTTTAAGGAAAATGGTGTTACATCAAATTCTTTTTTTAATTTAATTTCTATTTTTTTACATTGAGCATAATTTACATCTGCAAGAATTACATTTGCACCTGCATTACTTAATGCAGTGGCATATTGTGTTCCCAGTATACCTGCAGCACCTGTTAAAAATACTACTTTTTCAGATAAATCATTTATTTTTTTAACATTCATTTCTTTGTTTGAATTTTAACTAACCTATAAAACATGAATATTAAAGATTTTTAAAAAGAAAATCCACTTTTAAGATAATGACAATATGGACTAAGCCAATTTTTAATGAGAATGGAATGACTCAATGGTACTGGAGAGTAATTTGTGTTGAAAATTTTAAACTTGGAGAAAGGGTGGAAATTGGCTCATTTACAATTATTGATGCTAAAGAAGGAGTAACAATTGAAGATAATGTAAAAATTGGATGGAGTTGTTCAATTTTTAGTAATTCAACAATTGATAATAAAAAAGGAAAAATTATTTTAAAAAAAGATTGTAAAATAGGGGCAAACTCTGTTATTTTACCTGGAATAATTGTAGGAGAAAATGCTACAGTTGGAGCAAATAGTTTAGTAAATAAAAATATTCCATCAAATGAAACATGGGTGGGTACTCCAGCTAGAAAGATAAAATAAATTTTTAAAATGGAAAAAATTCTCTTTAGAACCTCAGGTGGAAGAATTCGTGAAAAAGAATTAGGTTTAGGACATGTTTTTCGTTGCATTAATTTGGGTTATCAATTAAAATCTCATCAAATTCAATTTTTAATAGAAGATTATGGTTCCGTTTCTTCATTATTACATGAACATGGTTTTAAAAAAATATTTAATTTAATTCCAGGTATATCTGTAAATGATGATATTAAAAAAACAGTGGAATATATTTTAAAAAATAAAATTACTATATTAATTATAGATAGATATGGATTAACAAATCTATATGTTAAAAGTCTTAAAAAAATTGTTCGTGTTGTAGTAATTTCTGATTTGAAAAATATAGAATTTAATTCAGATCTTATTATTAATGGTTTTATAGGATTTAATAATAAAATTAAGAATAACAAATTTAAAACTAAATGTTTACTAGGTCCAAAATATCAAATACTAAATCAACAATATGAACAGAAACAAAACTACAAAAAAAAATATGATCTACTAATTACTGTAGGAGGGTTTGATGCTAATAATCTTTTAGATATTATTCTTAAAAAAATAAATAAATATGAAAATAAACTAAAAATAAAAATAATTCTTGGTCATGCAACAAAAAATAAATCCATAATTGATAAATTTGTAACAAAATCTAATCAACTTACAATTATTAATAAAACAAATAATATGAAGAAGGAAATTTCTAGTACAAAATTTGGTATTTGTGCTGGAGGTATTACAACTTATGAATTTGCTGCTTTACAGATACCTTTTGCTATTGTATGTCAATACAAACATCAGATTTTTACTGCAAAAGAATGGCATAAAAGAAAAATTGCTAAAAATTTAGGATTTATTCAAAAGGATCCAAAGAAAATAGATGTATTTCTAGATAGTTTAATGGAAAATAAAATTGTTCTAAATACT
>Ga0308019_10001785_pt1 | contig 12655 bp, 9 predicted proteins | sample Neamet284_FD_203135 | JGI IMG/M metagenome (GOLD analysis project Ga0308019, IMG submission 203135) | Marine microbial communities from water near the shore, Antarctic Ocean - #284 | ecosystem: Environmental > Aquatic > Marine > Unclassified | place: Southern Ocean | collected 2014-10-01 | reverse complement strand
TTTAATCATAGAGTTCAAGTAGATAAAATCCTGGATGTTTTAATTAATGTTATTCAAAATCTAGATCCTGCTGGCATAGGAGCAAGAGATTTTAAAGAGCTAATTTTTCTTCAATTAAGAAGAAAGAATCTAGCAGAAAATCAACTTCAGCTGATTGAAGAAATTTTATATAATCCTATTTTCAGTGACTTCGAAGAAGCACAAAATGAACTTCAACAAAAATTTAAACCAAAAGAGGTAACCATTGCTTTAGATTTAATTAAAAGCTGTGATTTGTCTCCTGGCCTAGATTTTGAAGTAATTCAATATGTACAAGCAGATATTGAAATAATTCCATCAGAAAATAATTTCACAATTAATTTTGTTGAAGAAAATTTTCCTAAATTAAGATTTGATAAGGAATTAGAAAATTTATCCAAAAAAAGTGAAGTCAATATCAAGCTAAGAGAAAAAATTATAGACGCAAAATGGCTCATAAGATCAATAAATAAAAGGAATGAAACTGTCAAGAAAGTTGGTACTTTGATATGCCAAAAGCAGATTAAATTTTTATTAAATCAATCAATTCGCCTCAATCCACTTAGCAATGTTGAGCTAGCAAAGGAATTGAAGGTTAGCCCATCTACAATTTCTCGAATTCTGAGATCAAAATATATTCAAACTCCGAATGGGGTAGTATTGATGAAATCTTTGTTATCAGCTTCTGTCTCAAAGACAAAAAAAGTAACTCCAATGCAGCTCATGGAAGAAATTCAACAGATTATTTTGGATAGTAAAACTTCTCTCAGTGATCAAAAAATTACTGAAATGCTTAATCTTAGAGGCTTTAGCTTAGCTCGAAGAACAATTTCAAAATATAGAATGAAACTTTTCATTCCTAATTCAAGAAAAAGATAACTTCTAGACGCCTTGGGTTAGAATTAATTTTATGGTTGACAATACTTCACATCAATTCCCCTCAGATGAGCTGCTGAGAAGCATCCAAGGAACAAATGTAAGCTCTTCCTTAAATCAAATCAAAAGAATGCTAGTAAATATGCATTCCTCTGAAATTGCTCATAGCCTTGAGTCTCTCCCACCCAAAGAAAGAAAATTACTATGGTCAATGATTGAGATAGAGGATGAGGGAGAAATTATTGCAGAACTCAATGATGAAATTCAGCAAGAACTTATATCTGAAATTTCTACTGATGAGCTTATTAAAATAATAGAGGATTTAGAGCTGGATGAAATTGTCGATATTCTTCAGGCACTTCCGGAGAGTAAAACTCAGAATATTTTATCTGCAATGTCCCAAAGAGATCAGAAAAGAATTAAAGAGGCTTTGGTATATCCAGAAGATTCAGCCGGAGGCTTGATGAATACCGATATTATTAGCGTAAGACCTAAGCATAGTATAGAAGTAGTTATGCGTTATCTCAGAGCTCAAAAAAAGTTGCCGAAAAACACTGATCAAATCTTTGTAGTTTCCAGGGAAAATAAATATCTTGGATCGCTTCCAGTTTCAAGTATTTTAGTATCTGAACCATCACTAAATACTAGAGAGTTAATGGAAACAGCTATCCAACCCCTAGATGCTGGCCTTGCAGATAAAGATGTTGCAAGATTATTCGAGCAAAATGATTGGGTTTCAGCGCCTGTGGTAGATAAAAACTCTTACTTAATTGGAAGAATTACAATTGATGATGTTGTAGATGTCATTATTGAAGATGCTGATCAAAATTTTCTTGGAATGGCGGGCATAGGAGAGGATACCTTTGCTGCTCCTGCTAGAGCTGCTCGTGGAAGAGTATTATGGCTATCAATAAATTTGATGACTGCTTTTATTGCTTCAATGACCATTAGTTTATTTCAAACAACGATTGATCAAATTGTATATTTAGCAATTTTAATGCCCATAGTAGCTAGCATGGGAGGTGTTGCTGGAACGCAAACATTGACAATAATGATTCGAGGCTTAACATTACAGCAGATTAACTCTACAAATCTTAACTGGCTATTTAAACGGGAAGTTGCAGTCTCAATTGTAAATGGAATAGTGTTATCGATATTGGTTGGAGGAATCACTTTTATTTGGTTTGAGAATATTGTGATCTCGATAGTTATATCTATTGCAATGGTTATCAACTTAATCTGCTCTGCCATTGCTGGAATATTAATACCAATAATCTTAAGAAAATTTAATCAGGACCCTGCAATTGCGGGTAGTGTTGTAGTTACAACAGTTACAGATGTTATTGGGTTCTTTTCATTCTTAGGTCTGGCAGCTATTTTCCTTACTTAATTCATTCTTTTTATTTTGGGAGAATTAAGAGCTCCTGTAACTTCATATTGATAATTTGATAAATCATCAATATTATTCTCAAATATTTCACTAATCAATGCTGAGCCTGCTACTGCAGGTATGCCGCCAAGCACTGCAGCATACCAAGGTATGTTTTCTCCAATTCTTACTCTAAGATCCAAACTTAGGTCTAAATCGCTAAGCTCTCCGGTAGAATTTTTAGTTATCTGGCCAATCCACTTCATTTTTGCTGCATTTGTATCAATAAATAACGGTTTAGCTAGCCTGGCTTTCGATCTACTAAATACTAGCTCACCCTGCACGCGATTGAGCTTTGTAGAGGTAAACTCATCTATTGAAAGGTCTAGATTTGCAACCTTTCCAAGAATATTTTTAAGGTTCAAGACTCCAAGTAAATTTAATGCAATAGAATTTGTTGTCTGATTCGTTACAACAAGATCTTTCAACATAAAATCTAAAGTACCTTCGATATCCTGCAATCTTTTTAGATTTTTCCATTGCAGATTAATGTCTCCATTAAAATAAGAAAAATTACTGAGGTCTTTTAAGATTGGAATTTTTAGAGAGTCTTTAATTAAGTAACTTCCTCTTAGCTTATAAATATCATTTCTATTATCCATCGAAAAATATGGTTTAGAGTTCTCAGAAAGAGATGAGATTGAAATAAGGTTTGAACTTAAATCAATATTATTAATTGTAAATAAGTTCTTATTTTTTTGAATATAAAGATCTAAAAACTTTATTTGAAGTTCTTTAATGGAGGAATTTTTTATTGTAAACCTTGCATTTATAACTTCAGTTAGAGCAGAGCTTGTTTGTGATTTTAAAAAACTTACATCTGTAAGGTGAGTATCCTCAAGTTCAATTCTAAAAAAACCCGAAGCATCTTTTGTAAATTGTGCATTAAGCCTATCAGCCTGAATTTTACCTTGCAAACCTCCATCCTGAAGAGAAAGAGATCCATGAATTTTTTTAAATTTATTATTAAATATTTTTAAGCTTCCAATATCAAATAAGAAATTATTTAGATCAAACGCCTGCTCTACCCCTGCTCCCTGAGACATACTTTTTAAAGTTTCCGCAGCTAACATATCCAAGCCTAAATAAAAGTTTAAACCTTTAGACTCTTTGATAAAATCATATTTTTTTGGTATCTCGTTCCCAATAGCAATATAACCCTCAGGTTTCCCTAAAGAAGTTACTTTAATCTCTCCTAATGAATTTTTAAGAAAGATTTCTGGATTTGAAAGATTGCTAATTACAAAATCTGTTGGCAAAAGACTGAATTTTAATTTTTGCAAAAATGGAAACTTTGACTCAAATTTAACTCCACTTAGCTCTGAGAAAATATTTAAAACTGGAGGAGAATTTTTATCCAAAGATAGGACTGTTGAAAAAAGCCCTTCTCCAGATAGTTTTAAAATAGAAAAATTGGGAATAAATTTTGCAGGGCTAAGAGGAATCTCTGCCAGAAAATCTAATTCATATTTATCAAGCAAATTTTGACCCTGTAAAAAAATAATTGTATCTTCATTTAAAAATTTGGCAGGGAATCTTCCATATATTTCATTAAATTCCAAGGCAAAAATTTGACCTTTTCCAAGGTCAAGTGACTGAGATTGATAAATAGGAATAGAAAAACTATCTGTCTGAATTGATAAAGAATTATATTTTTTTTTAGAAATAGTATTAAAGAAGCCCTTGCTTGAAGCTCTTGCATGTAGGCTATCAGCAAACGAGAGGCTAGTCTTTAGTAATCCTGATATTTCGCTCTGAAGGAAATCATGTTTTGAGAAGTATAGAAGATGTTGATTTGAAAATTGTAAATTTCCAAATAATTCTTTAAAGGGAAGCTCGTTTATAAGCCCAGGCGAGAAATAAATATACAGATTATCTTTGTTAACCTCAAGCAGGCCCTTTTGAAATGAAATACCAAGCGTTTCATTCGCGTTTATCATTGAATTATCAAGCGATAATTTCAGCATTAAATTTGAGTCTAGCATTGAAGTGGATCCAGAGTAATCAAGAAAAACATTATTGGAAAAACTAAGTTCTATATTTTTGTCTGCAAATAGAGATGTGCTTTTAAGAGTTTCTGGCAGAGAAGCTAAAATCATCTTTTTTGAGATATTTTCACCAGAAAGCTTTATAGCTAATGGCTCTTTGCCGTTAATAGGTAAATACAGTTTTAGCCTAATGGAGCCTGTGAGCTCGGCAATCTTGGTTTCAAAATGAAAGTTGGAATCAGTCAAACCGCCCTTTCCAGTAATTTGAATTGGTTGGGGTGCACTGTCTTTGTTTTTAATAAAAGATTCGCTGGGAGTAATTATAAATTGAAGCTTGTTATTAATTCCAGAAAAAACTCCCCGGATGTTTAAGAGCTCATCAAAATATACATTTAAAAGATCTAGATCAGCTATTTTTCCTGAATATTTAATTTCTCCATTTTTGAAGGTGGCAATAATGTCTTTTATCACTAGATTTGAAAATCCAGACTGCTTGCGCTCCAATACTTCTCTCGAGAGAAAAAAATCTGAAATCGCAAGAGTCTGATTTCTTAGATTAAATTTAATAGGAAATTGCTCATCAACAAAAGGATGTAGAAAATTTTTTAATGACAGGACGGAGAGACCATCTTTTGATTGAAAAGAAAAAGAACCATGATTCTTTTTTAGAATGAAGCTACCTAAGCTGCTTTCTTCAACATTGATAGATCCCTTAATTGAGCTACCTTTTGGGGTCAACGAACCAATAAGATTAATTCCAAAATTGATTGTTGAAAATGAAGATGGGTAGTTACCAGGAAAGTATTGTAGCCAATTCAGATTATTCAAATTTATAAGGAAATTAGAGCTTTCACCATCAGAACTTATAGATAAATTACTAATTTTTCCATGATGATTAAGATTAATCTGGCCATTTACTAAGCCAGGAAGCAAGCTATCTAATTCTCCATTAATCAGTATTTTTGATCCCATGTGAATAAGAGAGGTATTTTGAAAGCTAATCGAGAGATATTTATCTAAAGCAATATCTAACTTAGGCATTTTTTGCGCAGAATTATCTTCCAAAAGAATATTAGCCTCCTCAATATGGATATGATTCACAGTGACTTGCCCAAGAATTAAAGCTGGAGAAAGAATAAATCCATACTGTGATTTTTTAGCAGAATAAATCTGCACATCATTTATTTTTACTTTGATGTTTGAGAACTCTAGAATGGGATTGAGAAATGAGCCCTTATTGACTAAGTCTGAATAATTCACATCGTAAGAAGAAGGTAAAGAGCTATTAAATGCTTGGAAGGTTTGATTGGGAAAAAAAAATATTAAACCAAGAATGAAAAATAAAAGCCAGCTAAAACAAGCGGCTGCCAAGAAAAAATGAATAAGAATTTTTTTCATTTTAACAAAATTAAATCAGTCTTCTTCTTATGTACCGCATTCCAAAATATATTGGTAACCATGCTAAGGCATTTATGAAAAAGCTGAATATTAATAATAAGTATGAGTAATTACCAGGAGAAAAGATTAAGTACTTGCATGCTAAATAAAAAATTGCTGCGCCAGCAAAAAAAATAATTAGTTGAACATGTGAAAATAATCTAAAACGCAATGCATAAACATGAATTACATATGAAGTTGCAACAAAAAATAACATATGAAAACCTATTGCATCACCAAAGCAAAGGTCGATTAAAAATCCATAAAATAGTGCTGAAGAACTTTGGAGTTTTTCTGGAACTGCGAATACCCAGTAGCAAAATATCAAGAATCCAATGCATGTCTCCATGAGATAAGGAGCATTCGCTAAAATTGATAGATGAGCCCTGATATCAAATGAAAAGATTGTCGCATCAAACCAAAACCCAAGAAAGATGCTTGCAAATATAATAATATGCCCCTTTAAATTCATAAGCTAAGAAGAATTCCAAAATAATTTTGTTTCAATGGATCACCATCCAGTCTTATCAATATCTCGCTCTCTCCAAGATTATTATTAGTAACACTTGTTATCCTGCCAATTACAATATTATTAGGGAATACTCCCCCAAGACCTGAAGTAAATGCAAGATCATTAACCTGAAGAGTTGATGATGCAGGTTGTTTAGGCACTAAGCATTTGATCGATAAAGGGCTGCCAGCACCAAAAGCATTGCAATAAAAATCTTTAATTTTAATTGGTAAAATATGTGATGCATCAGATAGGAGAATAACTTTAACAAGGTTTAAGGCTCTTCCTGATGTTTGGCCAATAAAAGTTTTGCCATTAGAAACAGGAAGATTCTTAGCAACATCAAATTTATTTAGATTTCTTAAATATAAAGTGTGTGAAGAGCAACATAAGTAATTTTTTAAATCGAAAGAGGCAACTTGAAATGATTGCAATGATCCTTCATTCAATCCAGCTTTTAGCGGCTCCTGAACATCTAAAATTTTTTGAGATGTAAGTTGCGCCTGTTGGTCTAAAAAAACTTTATTCTTAATGAGCAACAATTCATCTCTAAGGTTTTTATTTGTAGCTATTAAATCTTTTTTGTCTTGATAAATAACTGTAACTTTAGTTGTATATTCGAAAATATTTTCTAGAATTAATTGTGAGTATATTCCGGAGGCTTGAGTCAACCCTCTTATAGAATTGAAAGTTTGGTAATTTAAATCAGCAATGAGCACTAGCGCTGAAATGATTCCACCAAGGACATATTTGCCTGCGGGAGTATATGTAGGCGTCGATCTCGCCATATTTAGTTACTTACTCAGTTGATAGTAGGTCAATATTGTACTTATCAATGATCTCAAGAGCTTTGCCGCCGCCCCTAGCAACACAAGTTAAAGGATCTTCTGCACAAATGACTGGGATTCCAGTAGATGCTGAAATCAGCTTATCTAAATCACGCATCAAGGCACCTCCTCCAGTTAAGACAATTCCTCTTTCAGCAATATCAGCTGCTAATTCTGGAGGTGATAACTCTAATGCATTTCTAATTGCGCGAACCATTCCAGACAGCGGGTCTTTCATAGCCTCGTATATTTGCGAGCTTTTTAGAATAAAAGTCTCGGGAATTCCTTCGGCTAAGTTTCGACCAGTCACATTCATTTCCAAATCCTCAGAATCTGGCGAAGCGCACCCTATGGTATGTTTAATTTTCTCTGCAGTAGATTCACCGATTACGCAACCATAATTTCTTCTAATCCATGAGGTAATTGAGCTATCCATTAAATCTCCACCAATTTTTACAGACTCTGCATAGACAACACCATTTAATGAAAGAATAGCAATTTCAGTTGTGCCGCCTCCAATATCTACAACCATATTACCGTTTGCTTCTTCAACAGGCAGGCCTGCTCCTATTGCAGCTGCCATAGGCTCCTCAATCAACTTTACATCTCTAGCGCCAGCCCCTAAGACTGATTCTCTAATCGCCCTTCTTTCCACTTGGGTAGAACGACATGGCACACAAACTAAAACTCTTGGGCTTGGTTTGATAAAACGTTGTTCATGAACCTTTGCTATAAAATGCTGAAGCATTTTCTCCGTGACTTGAAAGTCTGCAATTACCCCCTCAGATAATGGACGAATAGCTTTAATATTTCCTGGAGTCCTACCCAACATTTTCTTAGCTTCATGGCCTACAGCTACAACAGTTTTTTGACCCCTGCTTTCACGAATTGCTACTACAGAAGGCTCATTGAGAACAATGCCCACATCTTTTGTGTATATGAGTGTATTCGCCGTACCAAGATCTATTGATAAATCATTAGAAAATAAGCCTCGAACAGTTTTAAATAGATTGAAATCCACTATGATATTCCTTGTAAATTCATTTTAAGATGCTTTTAGTTTAACATTGCGCATCGATAAGAAATAATATCATATGGACCAAGAAACAGTCAGAACTATTTGCTATCTAGCCAGGCTGCAAATAGACGCGGATAAAGCTCAGAAAATTGAAAATGATTTAGAAACAATCATTGAAATGATAGGAGGCTTAAAAGAATTTGATACTGAGAATGTTCAACCTCTTTATAGTCCCTTAGAAAAAACAGCATTTATGCATGAGGATACTGAAAACTCTGATAACCAAAAAGAAAAATTTCTTAAAAATGCAGCGGCTTCAAATGAAGACTACTTTCTAGTTCCCAGGGTTGTTGAGTGAGCATTCAATTTAAAACAATTCAACAATTAAGAGAAATGCTTGATAAAAAAGTAATCTCATCAGAAGAATTAATAAACGAGACTCTTAAACTTGCAGAAGATCTTAAGGATTTGAACTGTTTTGTAACTATGAACGAGGATGCAAGTATAGAAAAGGCAAAAAAAATTGATCAAGCCGAAAGAGTCGATTCTACATTATCTGGAATCCCTTTGGCTCAAAAAGATTTATTCTGCACTGAGGGGCTTAGAACTACTTGCTCTTCAAAAATTCTCTCAAACTTTATACCTCCATATACTGCAACGGCAGTTAAAAAACTGGAGAGTGCAGGATCAATAACTATCGGCAAGACAAACATGGATGAATTTGCCATGGGCTCTTCGAATGAAACAAGTTATTTTGGTAACGTTCATAATCCTTGGAAAAAAGGATATGTTCCTGGAGGTAGTTCAGGTGGCTCTGCTGCTGCAGTTGCAGCAGGTATCGTCCCAGCTGCTACAGGAACAGATACAGGTGGCTCAATTCGTCAGCCAGCTGCGCATTGTGGAATCACGGGTATAAAACCAACATATGGAAGAGTTTCAAGATGGGGGATGATTGCTTTTGCCTCAAGCCTTGATCAAGCTGGTCCCTTGGCAAGATCTGCTGAAGACTGTGCAATATTGCTCAACGAAATGTCTGGTCATGATTCCAAAGATACCACCTCCTTAGATATAGAAAGTAAGGATTTACTCCATACAATCAATCAACCTATTAAAGGTTTAAAAATTGGAATAGTAAAAGAGTTTTCTTTAGATGACCTAGATTCTGAAGTGCAAAATTGCTTTGAGGATTCAAAGAAACTTTATGAAACACTAGGCGCTGAATTTATCGAAATCTCATTGCCAAATATCTCGGCATCAGTCCCAACGTATTACTCTATCGCTCCAGCAGAATGCTCGTCGAATCTATCAAGATTTGATGGAGTTCGTTTTGGGCATAGGGCCGAGAATGTCGAGGATCTTAATGATCTCTATATTAAATCTAGGAGTGAAGGTTTTGGAGATGAGGTTAAACGCAGAATTTTGATTGGAACATATGCTCTTTCTGCTGGTTACTACGATGCTTACTATAAAAAAGCTCAGCAAGTAAGAAGATTAATAAAAAATGATTTTGAATTAGCGTTTGAGTCTATTGATTTAATAATGACGCCAACATCACCGGGAACTGCTTTTGCGTTTGGAAGCAAGGGAGCGCAAAACCCTATTGAACTATACTTAGAAGATCTTTTTACTATTTCATCAAATTTAGCTGGATTGCCAGCAATATCTATACCGCATGGAAAGGTGAATTCACTCCCAGCAGGATTGCAGCTTGTTGGTAATTTTTTAAGAGAAGACCAAATTCTTAATGCTGCTCATATTTTTCAACAGAACTCTGAATTCCATCTAAAAAAGCCTAGTATGGAGGAGTTCTAATGACCTGGGAAACAGTCATAGGTATTGAGACTCACGTTCAACTGTCAACAAAAACAAAGCTTTTCTCTAGAGCTTCTACTGAATTTGGAAAAAGCCCTAATACAAATGTGAATTTAATTGATTGTGGCCTTCCAGGTGTACTTCCTTCCGTAAACAAAGAAGCATTTTATAAAGCTATCCGCTTTGGGTTGGCTGTTGGGGCGCAAATCAATCAAACCTCTATCTTTGATCGTAAGAATTATTTTTATGCTGACTTGCCAAAGGGTTATCAAATTACTCAAATGGATGTGCCTATTGTCATAGGCGGAACGATAGATATTGAAACTGATGAAGGAATTAAAACTGTAAATATTACAAGAGCGCATTTAGAAGAAGATGCTGGAAAGTCCATTCATGATCAATTCGATGGTTACTCTGCAATTGATCTTAATAGAGCAGGAACACCTCTTCTAGAAATTGTTTCTGAACCAGAAATTTCTAATGCTAAAGAGGCTGTTGCATATATGAAAGCAATGCATCAATTGGTAACATATTTAGATGTGTCTGACGGAAATATGTCCCAAGGGTCTCTTCGATGCGATGCAAATGTCTCTGTAAGAAAAATAGGCGATTCTGAATTAGGCACTAGAACAGAAATAAAAAATATTAACTCTTTTCGTTTTGTTGAAAAAGCCATTAATTTTGAGGTGAAAAGGCAAATCAAACAATTGGAAAATGGTAAAAAAGTTACCCAGGAAACTAGACTCTATGACAGCGTAAAAGATGAAACAAGACCTATGAGATCTAAAGAGTTTGCTAATGACTATAGGTATTTTCCTGAACCAGATCTTTTGCCAGTAGTTATATCGGACCAAGAAATGCAAGAAATTAAAGATAATTTTCCAGAATTAGCTAAAGAGAAAGAGGAGCGTTATGCAATAGAATTTGAGCTATCTGAATATGACGCGAAAATCTTAGCGTCATCAAAGCCAATGGCTGACTTCTTTGAACAAGCATCGCGAGAAACAAAAAATTATTCTTTGCTATCTAATTGGTTGATTGGTGAAATTAGCGCCTTTTTAAACAAAGACATTATTGAAATTAACCAGTCTAAATTAACCCCTATTAACGTGGCAATGTTAATCAATAGAATTGATGACCAAACCATTTCTGGAAAAATTGGAAAATCTATTTTTGAAGAAATGTATATACATGGTTCTTCACCAGACGAAATTATTGAATCTCAAGGCCTGCAGCAAATATCAGATGATAGTGAAATAGAGGGAATAATAAACTCAGTTTTAGAAAAAAATCCTGATCAAGTAGCAGCATATTTATCTGGCAAAGATAAGCTATTTGGTTTCTTTGTTGGGCAGGTAATGAAATTAACGGAAGGGAAAGCTAATCCTCAAACAGTTAATACTATTCTAAAAGAAAAACTAAAAGAGTAATTTATTCTTTGAAAGTGTTTAAAATTATAGGCCTTGAACGATTTGAAGCGTTACCCTGCACCTCTATATTTTCAATTTTTTGAGTTTCGCTTCTAGGGTAATAAAACTTTTGAATTCTATTTTAAGAAGTTTAATGTTTCCAGGAAAATCTAAATAACCCACAAACTAAGAGTTTCAGCTATAAATGCTGGTTTTTCTACACCCTCTATTTCCATAGTTATAGATGATTTAACAAGAAATTGTCCTGGATTTTTTTCTGTTATATCCATAACAACCGAATTCAACCTAACTCTTGAATTTACTGCTACAGGGCTTAAAAACCTCACCTTATCTAATCCATAATTTAAACCCATTTTTGCCCCATCAATAACCAAGGCAATATCTGCGCCAATACCAGCCGTCAATGATAGCGATAGAAACCCATGCGCAATGGTAGATCCAAAAATAGGGGTCGCTTTCTCGGAATCAACGTGAATGAATTGGTGGTCATCTGTAGCATCCGCAAACTTATTAATCCTATCTTGATCTACGGTAAACCATTCTGTAGTTCCTAAATCTTTACCAATATAGTCTTTAATATTCTCTGGTTTTACTATTGTTAGTGCCATTTTATTTCTCCATTAAATGTTCTTTATACTCTTCTCTTAGTTCAACCTTCAATAATTTTCCAGTTGCGCCATGAGGCAGCTCTTTAACAAAGATAATATCATCAGGTAGCCACCACTTTACAACTTTTTCTAAAAGGAAATCATTAATTTCTTTTTTATCTATTTCATTTCCGTCTTTTGTAATTAAGAAAAGCAAAGGTCTTTCATCCCATTTAGGATGTGGTACTCCTACAACGCATGCTTCGACCACATTTTTATGAGTCAAAACAGCATTTTCTAGATCTATAGAGCTTATCCACTCACCTCCAGTTTTAATTACGTCTTTAGCCCTATCAACAATTTGCATGCATCCATCTGGATGAATTGTTGCAACATCACCTGTATCAAACCAACCTTCGTCATCTACAGCTGGTTCTTCTGCTTTAAAATAAGTATGCATAATCCATGGGCCTTTCACTTTTAGCGCTCCGCTAGCCTCGCCATCTCTAGGTAATTCTTCATTATTATCATCAACAGTCTTTATCTCTACACCAAACATTGGATAGCCTTGCTTTGTTTGAAGTTGATATCTCTCTTCTATTGGTAAACTCATAGCTTTTTTGGTTTGGGTGTTGATAGTTCCCAGGGGACTCATCTCTGTCATCCCCCATCCATGGGTAAGAAATGCATCATGTTGCTCATCAAAAGCTTTAATCATTGCG
>Ga0308019_10001782_pt1 | contig 12662 bp, 5 predicted proteins | sample Neamet284_FD_203135 | JGI IMG/M metagenome (GOLD analysis project Ga0308019, IMG submission 203135) | Marine microbial communities from water near the shore, Antarctic Ocean - #284 | ecosystem: Environmental > Aquatic > Marine > Unclassified | place: Southern Ocean | collected 2014-10-01 | reverse complement strand
TGCGATTACTACTGCAAAACTCAGTGCAGATATTGCAGCTGGAAGTGTAATTCCTACTAATGGCAAACCACATATTCAGACAAAAACACTTCATCCTGCTTGGGAAGGTCTTTTAGATAATCATACTGGATATACATTTACAGATTCATCTGCTTCTGCTCGTATACTTTCTCCAACAGGACAAGTACATCATAGTGGTGCCAACCAAAAGATAGGATCTACTGCTTTAGCATTTACTGGTATAGACGGAAGCGGAAGGGTGACTGTACCAGCTAGTACAGACTTTGATTTATTTGATACTTATGATTGGACATTAGAATTATGGTTATATAGTAGAGCCCCTACTACAAATTGGGGTAGAGTAATGGGAAAAGATAGTGATAATGCTGGTTGGGAGTTGCACTTTAATGGTACTACAGGACAATTACAATTTGGCCATGGTAGTACTGGACTTGCTTCAGGGGATATGCAGGGCAATTCTAATTCTGTTATTACTCCTAATACATGGACTCATATTGCTATAGTACATACCGATTCATCAAATAATTTTAGGATGTATAAAGATGGTGTTATGGTGATAGAAACGACTGGCATCACAAACGACTGGACATCAGCAAATAAAGCCATACGCATAGGTGATAGATATAATAATACTTATTGGTTTGATGGATTTATAGATGAACTTAGAATAGTTAAAGGTACTGCCGTTTATTCTGGTAATTTTACTCCACCAACCGCATTAACTACTACTGGTGGTACATATGCTTCAGGAACTAATGTAAATACATCTTTTACTGCTGCAAATACAAAACTTTTAATTCATTCAGATAATGGTGGACATTCTGGTGCATACGGAACTGCTCAGTCCGATGGTAAAAGTTACTATTACACTGACATTAACGGAAGCAAACCAATTAAAGACCCTAGAATCGGTAGCCACTTTGGAAGTCAGAGGCATGCGATTAGGTCAATACAACTCTTGAAGCAGGAGACTGCAACTCATGGTGAGAATGTTTACTCAGTAGATGGTAGAGAGTGGATGAGAGCTTCTGGTACACTTACATCTTCTAACGATGGTCATGGGAATTACATACTCGTTCAAACTAGTGCTTTTATAGAAATTGTTGGCTACTTTACAGATGTAAATATTTCAGCAATGACTTGGACTGCGGAGAGTCATTTTAACCATAGTGTAGATGGTGGTGGAACAACAACGAATACTGCTGTTAGGACAACAGTAGCTTCACCAATCCGTAGTAGATATGTTAGTTCTGGAAGTATAGTTAATTTAGGAAGAAGTGAAACACTTGGAATACATACAATAAAGATACATGCTTTGGGAGATGGAAATGGAGATGAACTTTATCTGCATGGCTTTGAACTAATTGCACAAGACACCACATCAACTGCAACCAAATCCCAAGTCCAGATTCCAAGTCAGGAAGTAGTTTCTTTTGGTAAAAAGTTTACTGTTGCAGAGACAAAACACTACAATCCATTTGCATTTAAAACTGATGGTTCTACTGCATGGGCTTCTGGCGCACATAATGGTACGGCATGGCCTATAGGGACAGGTTCTAGTACCAATATTGATACTGCAACTTCACTTGGTTTAGCGGCATGGGTTTCAACGAATTACTATAAACCTTACAACGGAGGAAGAATAGTTAAGTGGGTTGCTAGTGATGGAACAATTAAGACATCAGTTAATATGATGCCTCCAAATGCTCAGAATATTGCTGGTTCTGCAATCTCTGCAAAGGCAAATGCTTCTATTGCAAATAACACTTATCTACCTACGTTCACAGGAGCAATAGACCACTCACAAGCAGAAGTTGCAAAGACATTCCATTGGAGAGAATTTGGGAATGGTGCGGGAAATCAAGGGACAGCAGCTGCTTTGGCAGATGCAAGTATGCTTAATGCTTCTGATGATATTGCTTATGTAATGGATGATGGATTGACAAGTTTATTTTGTGATGATGTTGCTAATTACAATGAAGGGGTAGTTCCTCAAGCCGATGGTGATTCTAGCACTGTAACCTTTATTGGTACTGGTTTTCGGTTTAAAAATAATGCATACGATGGCAACTTTACAGCTAACGACAAAACTGTAGCTCAAAATTTACCTTATGGAACTCACATTATTAAATTTGCGAGAGATGCAGACGCAAATCCAGATATAACAGTCGATGGAGTTAGTTTAAATGATATTAGTTTAAGCAACTATGGTAGTTTTACCGAAGTCACCATCCACCAACCAAAGATGCCACCAATTCCAAAGGATGCTGTAATCATTGCAGATTATATGCTGATGGCAGACCATGTTGTTGTGGGTGGTGCTGGAAACTCAATAATCAGTAAAGGAGTTAGGAGAGTAGATGCAAGCAGGGATATATTTTATAATAACAATGCAACTATTAATTTCCATCATGCAACTGCCCTGAGTGCAATTAATGGGACTAGACTAGATATGAATGGATCACATTCTAGTACAAAAGCTGAGTTACCTGCTTTTTGTACTAATCAGATTAATTATGGATATAATGTAGCCGCACGATACCAAACTTATGCTATTGATTCTGGTTCTGGATATTCTAATGTAACTCCTACGGCAAAAACTGGTTCAGCCGAAGCATCATTTTATAATAATACTGGAAATGCTCATGTTCTTGGTTTGGCTAAACATAAAGTACATGGTACATTTGCAACTTCTACTGGTTATGTAGAAGCAATAGATGTAGTCTCCCCAATCCACACTAGTTCACACTACCAGACCTTTGAAACACCCTCCCTGCATGAGTTAGTAGGAGGTGATCGAAACATGGAACAGACTAATCTAGTTGTAACTCCAGATGGTAAGACATGGGATGAGGTGACAAGAGATACAAGTTATATGGGGCTATCAACATATGCTAAAGCAACACTAGATGGTGGACATCCAAATGGTACGGTTTATTGGGATTGGCACAGAGGAGATTCCACAACAGGTAGAGGATGGAATTCTTGTCAGAAAAATATAGCTGCCTCCGTTGATAGATTTATAATTTTAGAAGATGGTTACTATAGTGTTTATCTTGCAACATACAATAATTCAGGTAATGCTGGAGCAATGAACATAATGTTTAATACTACTAGTGTCAATAACACGAACTACCTAAGAGTAAATGCGAGCGGAGGAGATGAAAGTCACAATATATGGGCAACAAGTAAGTTAAAGAGAGGAGACTTTATTATGTGTAAGGGTGATAGCGGCCCTGCCTTTCATGGAACAGAAATTGGTTATACCCAAATTGAAATTAAAAAATTAAAAAATTAGGAAATATATGTTTTTATCACACAAAAGTAATGTAATTCAATTTATTGAAGAAGATGAATGGAATTGCAGGAGAAAAACTAAAAAACTAACCAAACCTGAATACTGGACATGGATAGCAACAATCACTGATGCAGACGAAGTAGTCACATATCCAAGTGAGGACTTTACAATTGTTGAGTGTACCGATGAGGATGTACAGGCAAGACTTATCCAGCTTGGTGATTACATAAGCATGGATGGAGTCTACAACATAACATGGTCAAACAGTAAAGTAAACTGTGAAGAAGTTTTGGACATTGATGGAAATAGTCACGATCCTAAACAATATGTTCAGTCTCATTTTAAAGGTGACGATACTGCAAAGACTGCTCGTTTACTTGCAGATGAATGGAAACTAATAAGAACAGAACGAGATAGTCTCTTAACAAGTATTGATTGGACACAAGGAAATGATACACCACTTTCAGATGCAGACAAAGCAGAGTGGACAACATATCGTGCTGCATTAAGAACACTACCAGCAGACCAATCATCAAAAACAACATATGCAAGTATTACATGGCCATCCAAACCATAGTCATAAATAGATAGAGAACACATAATACACTAACGGAACTAAACTAAAAATGGCAATCCTTACTAAAATTTCAGGCACACAGATTTCAGATGCCTCCATAACTGCGGCAGATATTGCAACAAATATAGCATTCACTGGTAGTAATATCGGAATTCCATCAGTTACTACTGCAAACTTGCCTGGAGTTGCAGGAGGAACAAACGCCTCTATCACCGCAACTGTTGGTATGCTAGCGTATAGTACTACGGAAAATGCATTAATGCAGTATAATGGTGACTGGGTAATAATTGCTCCTGCTCCATCAATTTCTTCTATTTCTGGATTTCTCAACGATGATAATGATTCAACTCTAACTCTTTTTGGTGGGAATTTCACTGCCGTGTCAGCTGTTTCTATGTTCGATGCATCTGCTGGTGGAAGTCAAGTAGGATCAGATGCAACTACAACTTTTGTTTCAGGCACAACACTTAAAGCTACATTCGGAGCAGGATCAATTCCTGCATCTGGAACTTCAGTTTATATAGAAGTTGGCAATGCTGGAACAACTAAACGATTTACAACTGCAATTGTAGTTAATGCCGATCCAACTTCTCTTCATGCAGGAGCTACGGGGGCAAATTTTAACACCACTACTCATCTAGGAACTTACGGAGGTTTAGGGCCGGGTGGCCCCTCCGAAAAGGATACAGTATTATTACTAAATTTTGATAGAGGCGGTGGAACCGATGCGGAAACTTCCGCCAACATCGGAGCTGCACCATTTTATGGTCATAGAGTAGATGCTGTGGGTCATGCAAAAATCAAAGCAAGTCCTTTTGGAGATGGTAAGAGTGCAATGTTCTTTGATGGTTCTAATGATAAATTACAAATTAACGATCATGCTGATTTTAATTTTGGTGCAGGGGATTACACAATGGAATGCTGGGTTTCCATTGTTGGTAATCAATCAAACGGATCGGGCATAATAGGACAGAATAATGCCGCCAATTCAGAACGTAATTGCCTGTTCATACAAGGGACAAGTAATCATATACGTTGGATGGCTCACCAAGTGGGAGTTGATATTAATACAGCTACTAACGGCATGCCATTGGGTCTTGGTACTTGGCATCACCTTGCTTGTGTAAGAGAAGGTACTACTGCAACTCTTTATGTTGATGGGAGGTCAGTAGGTACTGACACATTTACTGGATCAGTTGATGTAACAGGTAGTGGGAGTGATTTTTTTGTTGGAAGAAGGGTTCATTCATCGGATGACCAATTTTTAGGTGGATACATGGATGAAGTTAGAGTATGTAAAGGAGTTGCTGTATATACTGGTAATTTTACTGTACCTATTGCACGTTTTTCTGGTTCTGGTCAATCTGCTGGTGCAGCAGGGACTAATATTGCGGCTGTTACTGCAGCTCAAACAACACTTTTGATTCATAGTAATCTTACCAATGGTGGTGCTTCTTATGCTACATTCACCGATAGTGCTACTACTGGAACGACACATACAATTATTCCAACTGGTGCATTTCACTCTACTTTAGGTTCTTCTCACGCAGAGAATACAGTTGTTGTTCCAGCAATGCCATGGCCCACAAGTGGGAAAATATTTGGAAGTTCTGGTGCATATTTTGATGGAACTGGTGATTTTTTCAGAATCGGTATAAAGGACACTCAGCCTGCAAATTTGTCATTTGCTGCCACTGACAATTTTACAATTGATTTTTGGATGAACTCAAGTTCTAATCAAGGGGCCACCGGAAATGGTCGTTTTTATGGTACAAATAATGGATCTGATTGGGCAGCAAATAACTCATGGTGGCTTGCTTATCATCATGATGGGTCAGAAGGTTATATTCACTTAAATCAGAGTAGTGGGGCATACGGAAATGCTAACCAGAGAGTTGCAGTTGGAAATATACATAACTCAGTATGGCATCATGTTGCAGTTGTAAGAACTGCTGCAGCAAATACATCAATGTTAGTTTATGTCGATGGTAACTATAAAGGTACTATCACAGTAACTAATACTTTTGGAGCCAACAACCTTGCAGTTTCAATTGGTAGTGGTGATCCAAATGGCGCTGGTAGTGGATTTTATACTGGTTATTTAGACTCATACCGAATTAGCAAAAGTGTTAGATATACAGGTACAGCTACAACAAATTGGAGTAACTTTCCACAACCAACCTTAATCTATGGAAGTACTCAATCCAGAATAGTCCCTACAATAACATTTACAGGAACGGCCTCAGCTGGTCTAGCATCTGATGAAGATATTGAGTTTACCGCAGTAGAAAATTCAGGTAAGCCTGCAGGACAAAAAAGTTTTATTGATACTAAAGTTGCTCTGACTCTTACTAATCTAACAGGTGGAAATAAGAACAAAGCAACTTTATCTGGAACAATTCCTGCAACTACTGATGATGGTACTACACTTTCAAGTATGCCAATGAAGTTGCAGGTTCGTAAGACTTTAGGGAATGCGGCATATGCTAATGCATCAAGAACAGTTACCTTTTCTAGTTCTACTACTACAGGTGGTTTAGCTCCAGCAATGCCTGTATCTGGGACAGGTATTCCGGCCAATACAACGATTACTTCAGTAGATTCTTCAACTACGATTACTCTATCTGCAAATCCCACAGGAGGTACTTTAACTGGGCAAAGTTTAATCTTCTCAGACCTTACCAGAATAACACACGTCAACGGTTCAGACACTCTCAATAACGCCAACCCAATGATGACTATTGCAACAGGCTCAAACTCTTCTGATATTTTCAGTGCAAGAAGGTATGTGGGAGATTTACAGAATAACCGTAGCATTACTGGATTTGGTTTCAAACCAGATATAGTATGGACTAAAGCATACACAACCACCAACAATCATGCTTTATTTGATAGTGTGAGAGACAGTATCTATGCGCCGGGCGACAGATTACGAACTAATGCTACAGCGGCTCAAGATACACAAGCAGCTATGGTAAAGGGTTTTGATAGAGATGGATTTATAACAGGGAATGACAATTCTAACGAAACTAACAAAGGAAACATTGCTTACGGCTGGAAAGCAGGAGGTTCGCCTGATGGAATTTTAGCAGCATCTGGTCAAGCTGCATTTGGTGCAGGTTCAAATTATAGTGGATTAACAGCCGGTGCAGGGACAATCCATGATAGTGCGACAAATGTCACCAGAGCAACCGCTTTAGTTCAATCAGTTAGTCAAAGTGCTGGATTGAGTATTACTAGATTTACTGGTTCTACTCATGCAAGCGGATGTATGTTCCCCCATAATCTTGGTGGACAGCCAGACATGGTTATAATAAAAGTGTTAAACAGTGCCGATGGTTGGTATACTTGGCATAAAGATATTCCTCTTAGAGGCGGAGAGGTTCCCCATTTGACACTGAATACTACTTATGGTGTTGAAAGTTTGTTCAGTAACGTATATTACACAACTGCTCCAAATTCAACAATTATAAGTACTGGTTCTGGTGGAGGTTCTGGTGGAGCTTCTGGGAATTTTATTTGTTACGCTTGGAAAGCAGTTACAGGACTAAGTGCATTTGGCAGTTATACTGGAACTGGTGGTGCATTAACTATTACTACTGGTTTTAAACCAAGATTTGTAATGGTAAAAAGACACAATGCTGATGGTCAGCATTGGTTGATTTTAGATGGATTTAGAAATGATGCTGTGCGGTGGACTAGACAGATATATGCAGATGATACTTCTGCCGAAGGTAATACTACCACAGCAGGAACTACCCCAATCGCTACAGGATTTAGCTTTGATGCTGGGACTACATGGGATACTATAAATTGGAATGGTGGCAAATACATCTACATGGCATTTGCATAAGAAAACGGTAATAAATAATAGTAATTAGAAACTTACAGGGTAAATTAAAATGGCATTACGAAGACCACCATCGACATTTTCAGATGACATAGTTGCATCAGATCTTGCTGCAAACTCAGTTACATCCTCAGAACTTGCAGATAATGCAGTAGATACGGCTGCGATTGCAACGAATGCTGTAACTGCAACCGAAATTGCAGCTGGAGCAGTAGGTTCATCAGAAATCGCAACTAATGCAGTTACATCAAGTGAACTTGCATCTGCGGTTACATCTGGTAGTGTAATTCTTACTGGGGTTAAACCTCACATCATCACAGATATGCTGTATCCTGCTGTTGCTAATATAATGATGGATGGTACTACTGCATTGTCTGCTGTTACAACTGGCCCGAATAGTTCTACTGTTACATCCAGCAAATATGGTACAGTTCAGTCTGATGGAAGGATGTACTACTACACAGACATCAAGGGCAGTAAGCCTATTAAAGATCCACGAATTGGTAGTCACTTTGGAAGTCAGAGGTATAATTTTAGTTCTATCCAAGTATTAGAACAAGAAACTGCAACTCATGGTCAAGGTGTTTATTCTATAGATGGTAGAGAATGGATGAGAGCTGTTGGTAGATTTAATATGGTTCTGACTAATAATTCCAATGGACTTTATTTGCCACTTACTACTACAGGAGATCATATAGAAATAACAGGTTACTTTAATAACGCTAACATAAAGTTACTACCAGCATCAGACCAAGACAATTTTGCATTAAAACTTAATGGAACATCTTTAACGGCTAATAATCCAGGCATAACAGTAGGTTCACCTCTTGCTGCAAGATTTTTATCCGCAGGTGCGCTTATTAATGTTTCATTTTCAACTACTCCAACTTTAGGAATAAATACTATAGTTATTCAAAAGAGTGATTGGTTAGGTCTTTATGGTATAGAACTAATAGCCCAAGATGTATCATCAGATGCAAACAAATCAAAAGTCCAGATTCCAAGTCAGAATGTAGTTTCATTTGGTAAGAAGTTTACTGTTGCAGAGACAAAACACCATAATCCATTTGCATTTAAAACAAATGGATCAACTGCATGGGCATCTGGTGATCACAATAGTACTGCATGGCCTATAGGGACAGGTTCTAGTACCAACATTGATACTGCAACTTCACTGGGTTTAGTGGCATGGGTTTCAACGAATTACTATAAACCTTACAACGGTGGACGAGTTGTTAAGTGGGTTGCTAGTGATGGGACGATTAAGACATCAGTTAATATGATGCCACCAAATGCTAGGTCAATAGCTAACTCAGCATCACTTGCAAATGGTAATGCAAAGGCAAATGCTTCTATAGCAAATAATACTTTTTATCCTACATTTGAAGCAACAGCAATAGACACCTCACTTGCAGAAATTGCAAAGACATTCCACTACGGAGAGTTTGGGAATGGAGCTGCGAATGGGAATGCCAGTTGGAAAGATGGAACTACAATGACTTCGGCAGATACCCAAAACGTAACCTCTGTAATGGATGATGGACTGACAAGTATATCTGGTAGTAGTGTTTATGCTGATGCACAAGGAGGTCATCGTACACTTATACCTTTTAATAATAATGATTATTATCAAGTGACTTTTATAGGTACTGGTGTTACAATCAAGGTGGAAGGTGGTTATGGAACTGGTACTTATAATCTTGCACAAAACTTACCTTATGGCACCCATGTTTTAAAGGTATATAGAACTAGTAACCACCCTACATACACTATAGATGGTGTCAGTCTAGGGCAAATAAGCAATGCCACTTATGGTGGTTTTACTTACATGACCTTCCATCAACCAAAACTCCCACCTATTCCAGAGGATGCAGTAATCATTAGTGATTATATGCTGATGGCAGATTTTGTAGGGATTACCGCAAGTACATCAGTGGTCGGAGGATTAATCTCTAAAGGAACTCGTTTTGCTAGTCCTTCAAGAGATTTCAAGTACAATACACCTACTGGTTCTTTTACTTTTCTAGCGAGCGTGTCTGCTGGTTATCCAACTAGTGGTTTTGCAATTTATGCTGGTTCGGGCAATATAAGTCAGGGACTACTGCCGTTTTTTGGAGTAAATGCAGATCAGTCAAAATTTCAAGACAGAACAAAGTTATGTTTTGATGCAGAAACAAGTGAGTCAGGTATTACTAAACCATCATCTGTAACTAGTACTTGGTATAATCATAATTATAAGGCAACTAATCTAACTGTAGGTGTGCATACTTTAAAACATTTGGCAAACAATAATCACTGGAATCATGGTGATACATACATAGCCTCACCAATCCACACCAGTTCACACTACCAAACCTTTGAAGGGCCCTACCTGAATGAGTTAGTAGGGGGCGACAGGAACATGGAACAGAATAATCTGGTGGTTACTCCAGATGGTAAGACATGGGAACAATTTTCAAGTCCGTATAAACCCTCTTATCCAAAAGCCGGATGGCATCTAAGAGCCTCAGATAAGGCCGCTATTGCTAATGGTGTACCTTATAATAAAATAAGAGGTACATACCAGAACCATCCCACAATGCAAAAGAACTGTATTGTAATGCCTATTGATGGAGCAGGTGGCAACCTCATTATTCAAGTAACTGGATGGTATCAATTGTCCTTTAATGAAATTCCACACAGTAATCAAGGTAGTGGTTCAGTGATAAAATTCTGGTATAAGAATGCAGTTCAATTTTTGGGACATGGGTTGACAAATAGAGGTGATGTCGCAGATCCCCAAGAGGTTTCTTGCACCGTTTATTTGGAAAAAGGCGATAAAATCCACGGCAGTCATTATTGGAACACATTTAATACCAGTTCATTCTTCTCTGGCACATACTTAGGAACATAACATGACACAGTTCATTACAATAAAAAATGATACAGTACAGGATGTTCAGGATGCGTCTTGGATGAACCATAGTAAAGCTTCAAGTTTTCTCTCTGATGAGGAATGGTGGTCTTCCTTAACTAAGGATGCAGATAATCAGTATATTATTGAAGATGATGGAAGTTATTCTGTCAGTGAGGTTACTGATGAGGATGTTCCTGCAAGACTCCTTCAACTTGATAATTATATTGAGCGTTCATATATGACAGGAATCATATACAACATCACATGGTCAGACTCCAAAGTATCAGCAGTCACAGGTCAGAACATGGCTGGTGAAGACATTACAATCCAAACTCATTTCTCTGGTGATGATACTGCAAAGACTACAAGATTATTAGCAGATGAATGGACACGAATAAGAACAGAACGTACTAGACTTCTCGCAGAAACAGATTATATGGGCCATTCTGATATGACCATGAATGATGCTTGGAAGGTATATCGACAAACACTGAGAAACATACCATCTGTACAATCATCAAAAACGACATATGCAAGTATTACATGGCCGACCAAACCGTAGCAGTAAAAACGAAATGGCCGAAGGATAATTCGGAGTCAATAGAATAAAAAAGAGAGGTTTTGTCATTCTTCACTTTCCGTAGTTAATAAATATAAATATGAAACCAATGGATAATTTTATCAATTTACGGAAAGAATATGGCAGTCTCACTAAAGAAAAAAAGTCAAAACTACATTATTGATCAAGGTACTACCTTTGAAAAAACAATAGGTGCAGAGAATGCATCTTCTTCATCCGTGACCATTTCCTCTGGTACGGTTGCAGGCGGAATGATTAAGAATTACGCCTACGCAAACACTATTCAAGCATTTACAACTTCTGTTTCTGGTGCAAATTGTACCTTCTCGTTGACCGCAACGCAAACTTCTGGTCTAGCAGAGGGGAAATACTTCTATTCTCTTACTTACACTCAGAGTGGTGGGACAATTAAAGAACGACTTGCAGAAGGACTCATTACAGTAGAACCATCGGCAGAAATTAATAACGGATAATAAACTATGTCTTCAACACAACCAGCATCAACTACAGAATTAAAAGAATATTGTCTGCGAAAACTAGGAAAGCCTGTTATTGATGTGAACCTTGCAGATGAACAGATGAATGATATGATTGATGAGTCTATTCAATTCTTTCAAGAATATCACTTTGATGGGACAGAAGTTCATTATGCAAAAGAACAAATTTCGGCCAGTACTCTTACATTTGCAAGTGCATCAACTGGAACATTTAGCACAGAAGAAACAATCACAGGTGGAACTTCTGGTGCAACTGCAAAAGTTCATGAGGTTACAAGTTCAACTGTTTTAAAATTCAAACAGCACAAAAATCCTGACGGATTGCGAGAAGCAAATACTTCTGCAACATTTACCGCAGGTGAAACGATTACAGGAAGTGATTCAGGTGCAACTGGAACTGCTCATGCAACGCAAGCAACAGCTGTCGTGTTTGGAAACATAGATACGAAAGCAATCACGGCGGATGATACTATTATCGGAATACGAGATGTTCTTCCAATCAGATCATCTAAACTTGCTTCTGATGATATGTTTTCTATTGAGTATCAATTCAATTTAAATCAATTGCCTGGTCTTCTTAAAGGGAGCGGAGGTCTTTCAAACTATGCAACAACCAGACAGTATATTTCTTTGATGGATGATCTATTCTCTAAAAGTGATACAAGACAGATTCGTTTCAATAGACTCACTGACCAAGTCCACATAGATATGGATTGGGATCACGGAATTAAAATAGGTGATTGGTTGGTTCTACAGTGCTACAAGAAAATTGATGGTAGTGTTTACACAGAATTATACAACGATATTTTTCTTAAAAAATATACAACTGCATTGTTCAAGAAACAATGGGGTGCAAATCTTATGAAGTACGAGGGAATGCAGCTGCCGGGCGGTGCAACTCTCAATGGTAGACAGATTTATGACGATGGCCATACCGAATTAG
>Ga0308019_10001781_pt1 | contig 12664 bp, 6 predicted proteins | sample Neamet284_FD_203135 | JGI IMG/M metagenome (GOLD analysis project Ga0308019, IMG submission 203135) | Marine microbial communities from water near the shore, Antarctic Ocean - #284 | ecosystem: Environmental > Aquatic > Marine > Unclassified | place: Southern Ocean | collected 2014-10-01 | reverse complement strand
TTCATCCGACCAAACAGACCATGAAGCAGTTCTTGACGTACTACGGTCACTCACCCATCGTGTCCTCAAACGTTCGAAAGAAATGGGGATTTCCGGCCGATTAGCCGAGGTTAAAATCCGCTATACCGGTTTTGAAACACACACACATGGTCGTTCTATTCCAGTGGCAATGGATGAGCCCGACGTCTTTCTTCGTTTGGCAGAACACCTTTTTGCAACCAATGTCCAACACAATCGAGGGTTGCGTTTAGTCGGTTTCCGACTTGGGCAGTTAGATATGCCACCTACACGACAAGCGATGCTTCTTCTTCATGAAGAAGAGTAATCATTCTAAGTGGTGCATGCGTGTGAGAATCGCTGTGAAATCCGACAATTGTTCTGGGATTTCTATACCAGATACTGGCTGGTTCAATGAAATGCCCTGTTCTTTCTTTGAGTTCCATGTATCTCCATTAAACGCTTGAACGGCAGCTGAAAGGTTTCGCAAACGGTCTCCTTCTTCTGTTCCTAAGAATACTGAAGGTTCAGCAGGTGAAGGGAATGAATGAACTTCAACTGCGGATGTTCCATAGATGCTTTCGGAGATGTGGTGCGTGAAGAACGGGCAGACCGGGGTAAATGCTGACATGAAGTCTCGAACAATGCGGTGAAGTGTCCAAGAAGCAGCAACGTCATCATCGTAAAGACGTGATTTCACCATTTCGAGATAATGGCTCGGTAGGACACCAGTTCCAAAGGTTTTGAGAGCCTGGGTTGCTGTGTAAATGTCGAGGTTCTCCCAAGCAGTTTTGACCGTATCCAGTATCGTATTGAATTCAGCCAAAATCCATTTGTCTTCAATGGCCAAATCCTCCGGAGCGGTTTCAAGGTCTTCAGGAATTTCAAATTGTGATGCGAAACGAGCAACATTGAACAATTTCGTCAAAACTCCAAAGTATTTCTTTTCAATTTCTTCTGGGTTGATATGGAAATCATCACCCACTTGAGCATCGCATGCTTTCCAAAGTCGGAAACATTCACTTCCGATTTTGTTTGCACGTAGGCTGACCGTCTTTTCAGGGCCCTTCACTTTCCATGAACCTGTTCGTCCACCTGCTCCACATTCAAGAACAGAGTCTGCATCGATTCCATTACCGAGAGATTTGCTCATTTTACGGCCCCAAGGGTCCATTCCTAATCCATCGATCCAAACATGTTTGAATCCAGGTTTGTCCAGCAAAAGGTTCGATTTGAGAAGCGTATAGTAAAGCCATGTTCGAACAATCTCCTTGCCTTGAGGTCGGAGTGCAGTTGGGAATGCCTTTTCAAAAACTTCTGGCTGATTGAGATAACCGCTTACGAACAGATTTGAGTTGGATGAATCCATCCAGGTGTCGAATACTTTTTCTTCACCAACGATTTCTCCGAGTTCACCTTTCATCGATTCAAAGGAACCCAGTTCCTCGCGTGTATCTCTTGACAAGACTTGACTGCCTGCTGGCGGCGCTTGGCACCATGGTTGAACATATGTTCCGGTCGGTGGTACGATAATTTTACTTCCATCACCACTGTACCAAATTGGAATTTCGGTGTGGTACCATCGACGACGAGAGATTGGCCAATCGATGCTAATATTATCCATCCAATCGAGGAGGAATTGTTTGTTTCGAGGTGGATGGAATTCAATTTCCTCAATGTGCTCTCTCATTCGGTCTTGTGCATGTGTTTGTTTTACATACCATTCTTTGAGCAAAATAATTTCAACTGGATTCTTTCCACGTTCCGAAACAGGAATCTCTTGTTCTCGTTCCACAACACGAACTAACTTTCCTTGTTCTTCGAGATATTCAATGGCTGCATTACGTGCTTCAACGACCTTCATGCCAGCAAATGGCCCTGCTAAGTCGGTCAGTTTACCTTCTAAGTTGATGGCTTGGAATGGGGTGAGTCCAAGTTCACGGAAGACTGCTACGTCATTTTGGTCTCCAAATGAACACACCATCAAGACACCGGAACCGAAATCAGATTTTACCGATGCATGAGTTCTGATTTCAACAGAAGTGGTTCGTCCTTCAACTGGGAGTGGGAGTTGAATCGTTTTACCGATGAGGTGAGTGTACCTCTCATCATCAGGATGGACAACAACTACGCCGCAAGCACAAATCAATTCTGGACGAGTTGTGGAGATGACAATTTCAGTACCATCATCACAAGTCCACTGGACATCAACGAGGCGAGTTCTTCTTGATTGACGTTCAACTTCTGCATCAGCAATGGTTGTCCCTTCGACAGGGTCGTAGATATTTGGTCGCAAATCTTCGATGATTGCACCCTTTTTGAAAAGTTCAATGAAAATAGATTGGGTGACTGTTCGGTAAGCAGGAGAATCCGTAAGGTATTCTCGGTCATAGTCACACGAAAGCCCAACTCTACGGGCAGTTTTTCGCATAGCCTGCGTAAATGTCTCGATGGTTTCTTCACATAGTTTCAAAAATTCTGCACGGTCATAGGTTTTCATCTTCCGTTTTGTATTCTTCTCGACAGTGAATTCGATATTGATGCCGTTTCGATCAACACCCCATGGAAAGTAGACTTCCTTGCCAAGCAGTCGTTGTGAACGAGCAATAACATCAATCATTGAATATTGAGCGACAGCACCGATATGCCAAGTTCCAGATGGGTATGGAGGTGGAGTATCAATGACGAAGATTTCTTTGCCACTGTCTGGATTGAACGCATATCTCTGAGAATAGGAGACGGAATCTTCCGAATGGGCTTCTTGAATGCGTTTTTCAAGGTCTATTGACCATCGTTTGTCGTTTAATACTGGGTCTGGCATGTGCCTCACCTGGCCCCGCACACATGAACGATGCGTTTCCAAGCAGCGCTACAACGGTTCACATTTGAACCCAACGGACGAATAACGCTGCACGCTAACATGTTTGTAATACGAGGAATTAGAACACAATCCTGCGGTAATCATTTGAAGGTCCACGAACCACAAAGAAACAGGGGAGAGTATTTTGGTTAAAGACAGTCAAAAAAAATCCGCACCAAAGTCAGTCACTTTGGAGTCGAATGAAGCCTCAAGTGGTTCCGAAAAGAAGGGCGGAAGTTCACGCTTCGCAAGATTGAAGCGTTCGGGTGAATCTCGTATCCAGTCGGGTGCCATCGACCTTTCTGCAAGAGTTCAAGATTTCAATTCTAAAAATGCTATCGATGCAGTTTTGGATGCTCCAGTCCGGTTTCGTCGAGAATGGGAAAAAACGGGGGCTATAGGAGCAATTACTCGATTCCCTCTGGCAACTGTTGTGCTGTTTTTACTGATGACATTGTTCTTCGTGACTCATTCGGGATTCTTTGACTTGTATCTCACTCAATTCGATGACGACCCAAACGAGACTGATTTGAATGTCAATGGTGACTTGGAAGTATATCTTCCAGATAACAGCGAAGTCGGTGAATTACTCAAACTGGTTGAAGAAGATTGGTCAACCAACGTGATGGTTGTTTATATCGAACTCAATGATGGCAATTACAACATTACTGACCAACGAATTTTACAAGAAATTAGTTATGTTGAAAATACACTCAATCCTTGTATCTCTTCATTTGTGTGTGCTAATCCGAACGGTTCTTCCGACACACTCGAAGATGATGTCATTTACCTTCTCTCAATTTCTACAGTTCTGAAAGAAGTGAATTCGAGTGCTCCACGGATTCGTGAAGCTTTCGTAACTGAACTTGGTCAACTTGGTTGTGGTTTTGGTCAAGAGGATTGTCCATCGGCCCAGGCCGCTGAAACGTTCAACGAAGTTTTGGCACTTACCGACGACCAACTCGGTGGGGGCTACGAAATCCCTTCACAAAATACAATTGATTTGGTCATCAACGAAATGTACGAAGATGACGGCTCTCCAACTCCCGGTCTTGATAAATTAGCACGTGATATTTCATGTGGACCTGATGGATGTCTTTTCGAGGGTGAAAACGATGTACCTGATGGGACATTAGACCGAGCGATTATGGCTATTGCGGTATCGGATGGAATCTCTGCAAAAGACATTATTTTCCAAACCGAAATGGACTTGGAAAAGATCAGTAACATGGAACGCCCTTGTGAGTTTGGAGCGGATGGTCAGGCAGTTGTTGAAGAAGGACTGTGCATCTGGGGAGAACTCACCGAGGAACAGGAGGAACGTGGAGTGAAGAGTTTAGGTCTCTCGATGACCTTAACCGGTCCAGTTCCAATCACGAACGCAGTAACTGAGCGTACTTTCGACATGTTCTGGAACATTTTCCCAGTCGCAGTCGTACTTGTTGCCATTGGCCTTTTTGTATTCCATTGTGATATCCTCCAAACCGGTTTAACTGGAATACGTCCACTTCAAGGTCTGAAAGTCGTGATCATTTCAGGGCTTCCAACATTGTGTGCGGTCTTTTGGACCTTAGGAATCATTGGGTGGCTCAATTATGAGGTGACGATGACCGTCATTATCGTAGGGCCAATTTTACTCGCGCTTGGGGTCTCATACGGTTTACACATCACCAATCGTTATGCCGAAGAGTCAGGAACGAAAGCAGAAAAAATGCGAGGGGCACTTTCTTCAACTGGAAAGGCCGTCTTTTTATCTGCAGTTACAACAGTTATCGGGTTTGTATCTCTGGTTTTTACTCCAATGGCTCCAATTCAAACCGTGGGTATTGCTCTGTCCGGTGGAATTGTCGTTGTCTATGTTCTCACCATGTTTATGGTTCCGAACTTGACTTTATTACTCGACTTACGAAAGCCGAAACACCCACCTCTCAAACTGTTTGTGAACATTGTTGAAGTGCCAATGAAGTACAATCGCGCTGTTATTGCATTGTTTGGAATCCTCATACTGATCTCAGCAACCTATGGTCAAGCAAACGTAAAGGAAAACATCGATATGCTGAAAATGGCTCCTGATGATGAGGATTCCGTTAACGCTATGATCAAGTACAGCAATGACTTCAATTCAGGACAATTAGGTATGGTCTTGGTTCAAGCAAACCTCACTGGCGATACTTCCATCGAAGTGTCCCAGCAAGACCCAGCTGAGAATTTACGTCAAATAGATACATTAGAAGGACTGTTGAACGATGTTCCCGATACATCTGCAGTATCTATTGTATTTTTGATGAAATCTTCGGGTATTGCCCCTACAGTCGCTTGTACTGGTTGCAGTGAATTAGTTCAATCTATGCCGTTACTTCCTCAAGATATCAAAGATACTGCTGCAGTCTTACTGGATACTTCAGTCTCAGGTGGTGCATCCTTTTGGGACCTGTTAACCTCTCCTGATGCCTATGGCCTACCTGCATCACGTCAAAGTGAGGTTTTTCTTCTGAATGTCTTTTATTCATCGATTACTGATGAGACACGTGGTATCTTTATCAGCGAGAATTTTGATCGCAGTTTGATTTTGGTTGATATGCCATACCTCCCAGTTGCTGATACAATTTCAAGTGTTGAAGAAATCGATGCCCTAACAGCAACTTTTAGCGGTACTGAGCCGGGTGATTATGCAACCGATTTGACGGGAGTTGCCCCGACTACCATTGAGGTAAACGAATTGATTGTTGGTTCACAATGGACTTCTCTTGGCTTTGCAGTCATTCTTACGCTAATCACTTTAGCCATTGTTTTTAAGGACATTAAGTATTCAATTTGGACCACTTCTCCGGTGATTGCTACTGTTGCACTACAATGGCTTGTCATGTGGAGAATGGATGTTGACTTGTCGCTTGTCACCGTTATGATTGGTTCGATTTTGGTTGGCGTTGGTGTTGACTTTTCTATACACATTTCCAACCGTATACGCGAATTGGGTGGCGGCCTTGATGCGATACGGGCTGCTGCCATTGGAACCGGTATGTCTCTGTTTGAAGCAGCTGTCGTCACTACTTTAGGAATGTTAACTGCCTATCAGATTCCAATTCCTGCAATTGCTCCGTTCATTACGGTCATTCTAATCTTACTCTGGGTTGCTGCTGCTAGCGCACTTATTCTGTTACCTGCGATATTTGTCACACTTGAGAAAGCCGGTTTGGGCGCCGTTAGTGGTCGTTCAGGAATGGTAAAGCGATTAGGACTCGGTCAGAAAAAGCAACTTGATGTCGACGTTTTGGATGCAGCGTTACTTGACGATGTCATTGATGCTTGGTGACAACAATACAAAGAAGCCCCTCCGCTTGGGTTCAACATGGTCAATTATTGGTTGATGAAATCTGAGCCACACGTCTATCCTTTTGAGCAACTGGTTGCTGATGGAACGACCCATTGGGATGGAGTTCGTAATTACCAAGCACGTAACATGATGCGTGATGATATGAAACTTGGTGACTACGTTTTATTTTATCATTCGAATTTCAAACCCCCTCATGTTGCTGGAGTGGCTCGTGTTTCCCGTGAAGGGTATCCCGACCATACTGCTCAAGATCCGAGTTCGAACTATTTCGACCCAAAAGCAACACCTGACAATCCACGATGGATGATGGTTGAGATTGAAGCGGTAAAGGCATTTACAAATATTGTTCCGTTACAGGAAGTTCGTGAGAACCCTGCCTGTGAAAACATGCTCCTAGTCCGAAAGGGTCAACGGCTCTCTGTGCAGCCTGTTGATGAATCTGATTTCGATATCGTTTTAGCCATGGGTGGCCTTTCTCGCTCTCAACTTTAGATGTCAAAGTTCAAATGTATTTTTGATTACCCATGTTTGGTTGCTATGTCCGAAGAACAGATTCCGGTCGCTGCCCGAGCATCAAATATCGAGTATGCAATACGTGATGTTGTAGTACCAGCCCTTGCTTTAGAGGCACAAGGACACAAGATTTTGAAATTGAATATCGGCGACCCCATTGCCTATCCTGGCTTGCCAACTCCTCCGCATATGGTTGACGCGTACATTGCAGCTCTCCGTTCAGGAAAGAACGGCTATTCTCCGTCTTATGGATTACCTGAACTTCGAACTGCAATCGCTCAAGATGAGCAAAGAAAGGGATGGGATGCGAAAGATTCTGACATTTATGTATGTCACGGAGTCACCGAGGCGTTACAAATTCTGTTTGCATCCGTCCTTTCAAGTGGCGATAAGGTGTTGGCGCCAGGTCCACATTATCCCCCTTACATGGCCTATCCTCAAATGTATGGAGCACAAACCATTGAATACAAACTTCGACCAGATGATGGATGGAAGTTGGATTTGGAAGATATTGAGTCGAAAATGGACTCATCTGTTCGACTTTTAGTTTTAATCAATCCTAACAATCCCTGCGGTAGTGTTGCTGGGGCGGAAGAAATTAAACAACTCCTTTCGATTGCTCGTAAATGGCCAAATTGTATGATTGTCGCTGATGAAATTTATGATGGTCTTGATTTTACAGGAACTCAAAAGAGTGTAGCAAGTCTCTCTTCTGACGTGCCGGTTTTCACGCTCAACGGCGTTTCAAAGGTATTCTATGCACCTGGGTGGAGAATTGGATACATGGCGATTCATGACCCAACACAACGTTTAGTGAATGTGAGGGATGGTATAGAACGAATGTTACGCTCTCGCTTATGTGCATCAACTCCAGCCCAATACGGATATCTTGCTGGTTTGCAATCCGATCGTTCTTGGATGTTGGGTTATTCGGAGAAAGTTGTCCAACAGCGTGATATTTGTATCGAACGAATTTCACAAATCGATGGTCTTGAAGTTCAATCTTCTGGTGGTGCATTCTACATGTTTGTCCGCCTTACAGATGAAAAATGGGCCAAAGATGACAAACAATTCGTTCTTGACTTATTGCATGAGGAGCACATACTGGTTGTTCATGGCAGTGGTTTTTCTCCTTCGCTTGGCAAAGGACATTTTCGAATCGTCTATCTTCCGGATGTCGAAGTTCTCAACGATGCCTTTGATCGGATAGAAGCATTTTTGATTCGACATCGATAAAATCATTGAGTTATCTTTGCGATGCTTTCATGTTATAGAGTACTACCGAGCGGTTATGGGGAAGTTGGGTGAGAGGCTCCGTATCTTGCTTTTTTCCACCTTCTTTACATTTTTCTTTATTCAGCCAGTTTCAGCAAATCAAATTGCACAATTGAGTGAATTCAAGTTTGAGTATATTTTACCGGTAGTTATTGCTTTTGCAATCGCAATCCCCGTCTGGAGATGGTTTATTCCAAATCAACTTTCAAGTCTTCAAGTCGCCTTCGAAATCGATGACGATTTGTATGAAGTTCACAAAATCACTGGAAGTCTCATGGATGCCCGTACCCTTCTCAAACAGGGTTCAGTTGGGTATGGGATTGGCCTCTATATGATGGGTATGACCGGAATTCTTATTCTTATTGCAGAATTAATGATTGACCCAGAAGTCTATTTTCAACCGGGTTTGGTTGTTGCGGGAATCATGATTGCATTGCCAGTTCTCATTTCACCTTGGGAAACTCTGAATGCCCAACTCCTTGGTATGAGTTCAGAAAAATTGAAGATGCGTAAATTCACAAGTTTTGTGCGTCGAGTGATTACCCTCGTCCTCTTGCTTGGTGCAACAACTGCAACTTTGTTATATGGAATTCAAAGCAGTCCAGATAATACTCTTGATTCTCCAATTTGGTTAGCAGCTGCAATGCTGACATTCATGGCTCCTACAATTATGGCATATGGTCGTATTATGGGTGCTTCTTGGAACATGCTCATCATCAATAAATGGCGTACTGCAAATGGTCGTGCGAACCCGATTGACCCCGCAAAACCAAAATTCTTCAACCGTCTGTTTTCACTCGTTCTCGTCTTGTTCTTGATAACCATGCCATTGACGGCATTGAATGGAATAGTTACCGTGTTTTATGTTTTATTCAATCAGCCAAGTAATGCAACAGAAGTTCTTAATTTTGGCGGCATTATTGGACATTCTATTTATCAACGGATTGATTTGATTTCGGATTTGCTTTTCCATTGGCAATTTATCAAAGCATTACCCCAATTCCTCTCCCTCTATTTATCACTCAATATTGCCATTGTCGGATTGGCATTCATTTTTGAATTAACTCGAAACTTAATCTTAGGTGGGCAATCTTTCGGTGGTCTCTTCGGCGTAACACTTGATTCGCCACGGGAAATCCGAACAGAAGTTAAAGCACAAACTCGCCAACTCACCTTTGCCTTTGCAGGATTTTCAGGGTATACCGTTCTTCTCTTAGTTTTGGTATGTTACAAAGAATTCGGAGATTTGATGCCTTATACCTCATCGCTTGAAGCGAGAGGGTTTGATGAAGGTAACCGGTTACTCACAACATGGATGTTTATCGCATTTGGTCAGGCTGTATTTTTGTTCACTTGGCTGCTTTCAATCATACGTTTTTCCCCGCTACTTAAGTTACGTTTCGATTTGAATCCTGATGAACGAAGGGAAGGTGCAGTGAAGTTTGCTGGTGGAGATTGGATGCGAGACCTCGTTGATGATGCTGCGATTCGCGAGGACCTTGATGGTCTCATTCAATTCCAACGACGCTCAATTGAGGGTGATTCAGCTCTTGTTCGACATGAAAAAGCACGGGCTCACATGTGGGAACTTGCTCTTCGTGGATTGTGGCCAAAAGCAATCGAAGAAGCACGTAAAGTTCTTGCACAGGCAGGAGGCGATGACGATATCGCTCGAATGATTGTTGCCGTAGGACATATGTCGTCCCGTCGACTCGATGCTGCCCGTGAATCTCTTCACGGCTTACAACAGGCAGAAGGATATGATGAACCAGAACTCTTGGCTTTCGTGTGTGAATGGCTTGACCCTTGGCAGGGCATGGTAACTGAAGATGACTTCTGGGATTGGGAAAATAACTCCTGCATTGATCACCTTCAATCGCTTATGCGGATGCTTCGCGGCTGGCAACCATCAGGCAATGATGATTCGATTCACAGTGACCGATTGACGCGTGTCGCACAACTTTCTATGATTTCGCTCATGCGAGCACACCGTAAGCATGACGAGGCACTCGACCTCTCTTTGAAACTGATTCGCGAGGACCCAACTGGAGTTCGACCTCGTATCGCAGCCTCTCTTTGTCTTGTTGACAAAGGAGATTGGCATAGTGCACGTTCGATTCTCACTGAATTGAAAGAAAGCGACCCACAAGACCCGCGAGTCTTGGCTTTGAGTAGTATTCTCGGGCAGGTAGTGGACGAGGAAGAAATGGAAGTCTCCCTTGCAATTGGAGTCGGAAAGAAGTTGAAGAAATGGATTAATTCTGCACCTGTCAATGCTGTTGCAGGTCTTATGGTTCGTGGAGGTATGGATGAAGCCATCAACGCCAATGTCCTTATCGCATCTCATGAGGCCTCACGACGAGGTATGCCGCCAATTTATCGCGCGAGTACTTTGAAACGAATCTTTCAAATCCTCGTACTCTTGCCAACTTGGATCGTTCTCGGGATTTATGTCTCACAGGAAATTGGACAGGCACAAGGTGTGTTAGTAGTGCTTACTTTGTTCTTCATCCAATTCGGCGGCAAGCGTTTTTCTCGACAACAGCGACGTGTTATACGCCATCGCGACCAAAAGGCAATGATTGCTTATTCAAAACGTATGAAACGTTTCAAGGTTCAACCAGAAAGGGCGAATATCCCAGTTGGCACTCACCTCCTCCTCTCTGGAATGTTGGTCACAGTGAACGGCGTTGTACTCGACGTTGGACTCCCTGGTTGGATGACTGTACGTTTGCCACGGGATTCTGAAAAGTCAGTGAAGGCCCGTTTGAAACGCCAAGCGAAGACAATGTCCAAATCACGACCTCCACGTTTGCAACCACTCGGTGAAGGTTGGTGGTTAAAACGTCCAAAGGAAGAAGGCGCAGATATACCGGCACTGGAACGATTGATTGGTCCTGTCGCATACCGTGGTCGTCAGAATTACATTCAAAATAAGTCAGCTTCGAACCTCCAACGTGGAGCCAGTTCAAGACCGAACCAAAGTTCTGTATCGAATCTTGATTTGGGACAAAGGGGAATACCAACCAATACCCGAGTGTCCGAACGTTCTCTTCGACAGAAGCCTTCGAATTCGAATACTCGTATCGGGAGCAAGCAAACCGGCCCGAATGTACGTCCATCTGAATTCCGTAAGGGAACTACGTCCGATGATGATGATTCTATCTCGTTTAACTGACCATTGTTTGTTTACAATGAGTTCAAAGACCGACTTCATAAACGATGTTTATGCAGCGTGAACGCGGAACTTGGTCTCCAAGTCAGTCAACACTTTCGAAAGCTCAAGCAGTACTTTCTGCCACCGAAGCAAGTGGAAACCTGTACCGTAACGGACTTGGAATGATTGCCTCAGAGAATATTGTATCGCCGATGGTACAAAAAATAGTAACCAGTGATTTGCATGGTAGGTATGCTGAAGGTCTTCCTGGAAAGCGATATTACCAAGGCTGTGATGATTTTGATACGATTGAAAGCCTTGGAATTGAATTGGCACAAAAAGTGTTCAATGCACCGTTTGCTAACATCCAATCTACTTCAGGAACGGTTTCCAATATTGGCGGATTGAAAGCACTCGCAAAACCTGGAGATAAAATTACAGCAGTCTCTACCGCAGATGGCGGCCATATCTCACATGCACGCATGGGTGCAGTCGGACTACGCGACCTGAATCTTTCGACCTATCCTTGGAACGAGGATCGTATGGAGCCAGATATCGATGGAGCATGTTCACTTATTCGTGAATTAGAACCTCGAGTTGCACTTGTTGGGCAATCTGTATTTTTATTCCCAACTCCGTTACGAGAGATTGCTGATGCAGCACATGAGGTCGGAGCTTCAGTCATGTATGACGGAGCACATGTATTGGGCCTCATCGCAGGTGGTTGTTTCCAAGACCCATTACGCGAAGGTGCAGATATCATGACGGGTTCATCACACAAGACCTTCCCTGGACCACAAGGGGGATTTCTCTTATCTTCAAGCGAAGACCCTTCATTCCAACGTAAGTTGAATACCTCGATTTTCCCAGGTGTTTGTTCTTCTTATCACCTGCATCACGTCGCAGGAAAAGTTGTAGCATTAGCAGAGTTTGAAGAATACGGGGCTGCCTATGCTCATGACATCGTAAAGAACGGTCAAGCCTTTGCTTCCGCTTTGGCTGCAGAAGGCTTTGATGTTCTCGCAGAATCTCGTGGTTACACTGCTTCGCATCAAGTTTTGACTCGGCATGGTGAAACTGATTCGGGGGCAGGTGCAAAGGCTGCACGATTACTTGAAGATGCGGGAATCATAACCAACATGAACATGTTACCTGGAGATACCAAAGCCCTCACTCCTTCTGGACTGCGTCTTGGTGTGCAGGAGTTAACTCGAGTCGGCATGGGTGCGCTAGAAATGCAAGAAGTCGCCAAATTATATGCCCGTGTACTGCTTCATTCTGAAGATCCAGCAACCGTGAAGAAAGATGTTGCCCATCTCAAATCTGATTTTCAAACTATTCGTTATTGTTTCAATGAAGAGAATCTCACCGGCTATCCCTTCTGAGGCGAAAGAATGCCCAGTTCCAAGGATTCTGATACCGCTTCAATCACTCTCCTTGCATCGATACAAGCTCGTTTTCATTGTATGTCTGACGGAACAATACGTGATTCGAGTGGTCAAGGCTGGGTTGTCTGGAACATTGTTGA
>Ga0308019_10001780_pt1 | contig 12667 bp, 10 predicted proteins | sample Neamet284_FD_203135 | JGI IMG/M metagenome (GOLD analysis project Ga0308019, IMG submission 203135) | Marine microbial communities from water near the shore, Antarctic Ocean - #284 | ecosystem: Environmental > Aquatic > Marine > Unclassified | place: Southern Ocean | collected 2014-10-01 | reverse complement strand
CACTCGAAGCGTGATTCTGCTGAATGAACCAGTGAATACCATTGATTCAAACGCAGCACAGCATCTTTCTCATCGACACACCGATGTAGATTTCCATCAAAAACGCCCGTTGAAGCGTTATCGGCGAACAACACTTCATCTTTCGAAGGAATGAGATCAAGCGTTTTTGCATGGTCGACATATAACCCAACTTCAAATCCAACCCAAACTTCACCCTGTTGTGCCAATTCGACAAACGAAGGAGAGTAGAGGAAACTTGCTAAATCCTCAGCATTATGGAACGAACACAGCATCGATAAGGTATCAAGTAAGCCTTGAGATTTTTCTGAAAGGGATTCAGGAGCCTCACCAAGCGTCTGTGACTTCACCATGGTGAACATTGGTAACTCGTCATCCATGTTTCACGGGAGGGGTGAGTGGCAATAACCCTAACCGAAGTAGAACTACCAAGGTAAAAGTTCGCCATCAAACTGTACGAACTCGCCGGAATTTTCCAAAGTTCGAGAAGTGAGTACATTCCGCATACCCTCAATGCTGTGGGGGATTTCGACGGGTGCTCTGTCACCACCCATGTCTGTTTTCACCCAGCCAGGGTGAAGAATTACAAATGAAATATTATCGACGACCGCTTCTTTTTTCATGGCCACAGTGAACATATTGAGCGCGGTTTTACTGGCTCTGTACGCATATGAACGGCCCATTTCACAGTCATCAATTGAGGCCATGAGGCTACTGATCATCGCAATTTTAGTCAATGTAGAATGATTCATTTTTTGATACAATGCTTTCACGACTCGAACCGGTCCAAGCGCATTGATATCAATGACCTCAAGAGCCCAAACATCATCAATTTCAGTTAGGTTTCGCCATCGACCATCGGCTACACCAGCGTTGTTGACAAGGAGGTCGATTTGTTCTGGCGCGTGTTGTGCAAATGCAGCTACAGATTCGTTTGATTGAACATCGAGTCGATGGGTAGACAGTTCCGGGCATTCAAATTGAATCAACCGGCCAGGTTCGCTACGATATCCTGCAAAAACAGTCCAACCATCGTCAAGCAATTGACGCACCCATTCAGCACCTAATCCTCTGTTCGCTCCGGTAACCACTGCATTCGGCATGAATCGGGCTTGATACGGAAGCGAATAAACGTTTGAATGAACCCCCCATGACTAAACTCTACGAAAGAACAACCTCATCCATCCACACGCCCACGAATATTCCATTTTTTGTAATAACTCACTCATCGAAGTCCCTCACGGGGGAGGCCTTGATGAAGGGGGGGCGCGCCCATAGATTCGGTGCCAATGTCAAAATCAATTGAGAACGAGTCATTTTTGCGAAAGTGGACAATGCGTCAATATTGGCGGATGCAACAATCCCAATCAATCGCTTCACTCTTGCTTTGGGGTACAACAATCACACTTGTGGCATGGCCAAATATCTCATGGAGATTCACTCCGAGTTGCGATTCAGGCATCTGTTTTTCAGAAACAATTTTTGGTATACCAAGCACCTATGTTGGGTCTTCAGTCATTTTCCTAACTGTGATGTTCGGCGTACTTTTCATCGGTTTTCTTTACGATCAAGTCTTCTCTTTATGGACAGAATTGTCGAGCGTGGCCTTGGAACGTAATCCATATGCCACATACGCACTTAACCCAACTTGGTTAATGTCGATTGCTCTACAGGCTGAGATACTCAAGCGAACGAGTCCTGACGACGAAGAAATCACCAAACAAGCAGATTGGTATCTCAAATGGTGTGAACAATACACAGAAGGAGAAATGTTTGCACGAGCAGTTCAACGCTGGGACAAAGATATGGGCAAAACCCCAACATTCTGGTTTACTACAGATGGTGCAATGGACAGAGCGCGTGAAACTTCGTTTGAAGATGATGATTGAATACTTCATTTTACAAATGCAATGGGCGAACAGGATACTCCATCCATGATGGGTCATCTTTCCAATTGAATGATTGAACATCGATGTACAATTCAACTTCATTACCGTCAGGGTCGAGCACATAGAGGCTGTGACTGATGCCGTGATCGGAGAGCCCTACAATTGATACACCGTTGTCTAAGCACTTCTGTTTCGTTTCTCGCAAGAGTTCATCGTCATCACCGATATGCCATCCTGTGTGGTATAATCCAATGCGATGCCCACGTAATGGTCCAGGTGCATCACCAACTTCGATGAGCAGTAATTCATGATGAGTCCTTCCTCCAGTAAGAGCAGCAGCCCGCCCCTCGAAAATTGTTCCTACAACCGAAAGTCCGACAATGTCACGATAAAATTCAACCATCTTCGACAAATCCCGAACATATAACACGAGATGCCCTAATTCAGTCCCCATCTTACTCACCCATCCTCATCGTTTGGTCTTGCTTCAGTTCTTTTGTTCTTCTGTTTGACTCTTCAAGCCCGTGTTCCATTTACTTGACAGAGCGTTCGCGACAATCATGATCTAGGTTCGAACCTAAATCGACACGCCTTATTCCTCATCACGTCTTATTGCTACGATGAAAACTGCAAACACAGATGCTACCAATGTTCCAAATACTCCAATTGAAGGCAGCAGCGGAGGACTGTCAACAGGGGGCAAGTCTTCGTCGCCGGGCAATATGCAGTCCCAAATTTCAATCGCAGCTCCCGTAACATTGTCTGTTGCTTCGACGGCAACTTTGAGATGCCCGTCCGGACAAGCAAATCCGGTATTGTCAGTTCCAGCAGCAGAGTGAGCATTTACGGAAGATTCAGAGCCCCCGCTACAATTCGCATTAATACCGAGATCAAATCCATCGTCATCAAAGTTCATGCTATCATTGTAATCATTCAAACGAACAGAGCCATAATAACAACCTGCTGAAAGAGTAGCATTCGGAAGAATCCAGTTACCGCCACTCGCATTGGATGTAGCATTGAATACAGTAAAATAATTGTGAATAATATAGGTAGTATTGGATGTAGCATTATGTGCATAAATATCCAATGTTACATTGTAAGTTATGTTGGTCGCCAAATCGCCAGCTGACCAAGTTACATTTATTACAGAATCAGATGTGAAATTAGAACCCACAGGCCAAGCCTGAACCCATTCGTTTACACTACTATTATTGCCGCCGAAAAACGGCACAGTTGCCTTTTCATTCAATTCATTCTGTGTTGAATGTGGTGTAATATACAATCCAGATACAAATGCGCCGAGGACCATCAACAAAACAACAAATAGAGTATTAACACGGTTCGCCATGCTTAATCGATAATTGAGGGGTATATAGAAAATCCCCACTAGTGTATAAAAATCAGGGTATCAGAGATATTTACGGTGCCATACATCCTTTATTTCAGCCGTTATTGCTTTTCCCAGTCAATAGCAGAACCACTCGGCCTATGCCATTTTTGACCGCCCCTATCTTTGTACCAATCCATACCCATGCGAACTGGTAAATTCCCTTGAGTGGAAGAGTTTGGAGGGGTGGCTAATTGGTGTGCATTTTCATTCACCATTTTCCATTTGAATCTCCATTTCCCATTCTCCATTTCCCATTCTCCATCTTCAATAGTTGCTTCAGTCTTAGAAATAGCAAGGGAAGTGACATCAAATCGAATTGAGCACCCCGGGCAACCGACTTCACCCACATAATCTGAAGGCCAACGTATTTTCCGAGCGCATTCTGGGCAAGAGGCTTGACTCTTCCCACCACCCTCTGAATGGTCTATTTTACTCGGCTTTGAAATATGCTTTGAATGTAAACTTTCTTCCACAAGAGTTGTGTCGGAAGCTTCACTGCCATTGGTGCCACGATAAACTCCGATTGAGATAATATCGACGCCAATCTTATAAATTATGGAAACTGCTCCAATTGCTCCAAAGAGTACACCTAAAAATTGGAATATCGAAGAAACATACCCAAATCCTTTTTCTTTATCTTCACATCCAAAAGCATCATATTCACCAGAACTATAATCACAAATACCCGAATTTGTTGCTGCTGAACTGATCGAAGAACTAATACTGAAAAGCAGCATTACGCTGAATATTGTAACAGTTACAAGCACCAATAAACTGGCTGCTAATTGCCATAATTCCCTGATTGAAATAGGAAGGGGAGGGTGATTTGATTCGCTCATTATTAATTGTCATTCGCTATAATTTAATTACTTTCGCACATAAAGCAATTATTGTATTAATTCTATTTGACTACTTCAACTTAATTTAGAAGTTTTATCAATTGAAATATTTCAGACTTTATGAAGAGTGAGTACAGGGCAGGATTCTCACCATCACATGAACGGCCGATTCGCTAAAAAATGTTCAGTTCACGATTGGTTCTCATCCTGCCTCGGCGGTGATAAGTTTTGTTGAGAGTGCAGAGGGCAGGATTCGAACCTGCGAACTCATAGAGACTGGGACCTCATCCCAGCGCCGTTGACCAAGCTTGGCAACCCCTGCTTCAACCAAGCGTTAGAACGCGCGTATATCAATTCCGCGACATGACTCTAAGCCCTCCACCTACAATTGCCAAAGAGCAGGGATGCAATAAAAGCGGACGGTTTAAGGATGAATGCTGGCGGTCGTAAAGCATCGAACAGGTGATTTCATGCGCTGGCTCTTCCTCACTCTTATCATGCTTCTCGCACCACTCGGCGGTTGTTTTGGAGAAAACACAGTCGAAATTGAAGAACAATTGACCGTAGGTGATGTCTCAAGTGCCACCCGTGGGCAATACATGACACTCGAAGTTGACTCGAACGTTGATTGGACATTCAACCGTTCTGATGGACTTTTTTATGTTGATGAATTTGGTGTTCTAAGAGATTCAATGGAGGTGACGTTCTCTTCGGAACAGAAATCTTTGGAACTCCTCATCCTCGATACAGAAAGAGATTCAGTCGACATCTCCATCACAGCTGGTGAACAACTTTGGAATGCAACACTTTCTCTTCAAGACAGTGAAGAATACATGTTAGTTGACGGTCGACGCGCCTATGAAACAATCGACATGCTGACTTCCTCCTACAATAATCGCTGGTGTGGGAGCGCTTCGGTTCACGAAGGCGGTTCGGCCTATGAGGCAGCTGCAGAGGCCATGGCTGACGAGATGCGGGAAATGGGATTCGATTTTGTTGAAGTCACACGGTATGATGATGACCCAGACCAACTCAATGTCGTAGGCTATAATTGGGGAAGAGTCAATCCCGATGAATACATTGTGATTGGTGGACATTTCGATGTCGCTTATGTCTTCACCCCACCGGGTGGCGGCACCACTGAAGGGGCAAATGATGACACCTCTGGCTCGACTGTTTCACTTGAAATGGCTCAAGCACTCGCCTCGACTGAATTTGACCATACTGTTGTCGCAGCACTTTGGTCCTGTGAAGAAGAAGGCCTTCTTGGTTCTCAAGCATATGTTGACCACTTGCCTGAAAACGTGACTGTTAAAGCATACATGAATTTCGATATGGTCTCTCTTAATTACCCGATCATCCCTCTTTCAGAGCCATTGATTGGCCCAGGTGGTGAAATATTTTCAGCAGCAAAATACGAATGGCAAATTAGTATTGCCGGAGCCAGTGATAGCAATATGCAATTGATGCACGATTGGGTAGGGACAATCATTGAGGACGACCTTTCCTATCAGCCAACTGAATCAAATCCAATTAACTGGCAGATTGCAGAATCGTGTGCTTCCGACCACTGTTCTTTCTTTTCTGCCGACTATCCTACCTTTAATTTCTTTAGTCCGGGTGGGGAAATCTCATTCTGGCAAGAGTGGCACTCGCCATCAGATACGCTTGATTTCATGACGGCAAAAGCCGGAGGTCAGGCAGGAATGTCGAGTGGCTTCAACAGCCTCGTTTGGTCTTCACTCGATTTGTTTGTCCGGATTGATAACTCTGATTCTTCATTCCAAGGTCGTTGGTATGACGTGCCAGTTGCTTGAAGTTCACGCCGGCATTCTTCCACGAAGACGCAACCACGTCTCGCTTCCAAACATCAATGCATACATCGAGGCGAGCCATAAAGTCGGACGACTCCATTGCTTCAAGAAGTCGATCGAATCACCTGAGTCTCCACTTCCAAGAACCAGGAGAACGCAGAGCCAAACCATGGTTACCCCGTGGAGAACCCAACGTAAGCCCGACATGATATCGGTAGAATTTGACTGCATTTCAGTAACTTCGACTTCAGTCAAAACAGCAGAAACTCCCCTGAGCTTATCCAGCGCAGAACCACCATTCCATCGAATACGACCAAGTCTGAATCGGTTCAGAATTTCAATGCCGGTGAACAGCGTAATCCAAACGACGACAATCTCAAGCAACGGTTCAGCGCCTAATAAATCCAGAGACCCCCAAGTCGACCAGACAAGCAATCCCCACAACCAACCGACAAGGATCAGTTGAAACGCTCGAGCAAATCGAGTCAAACGTTGTAACAATTCTGCATCATGCGATAGCAGGTGTTCGAGGGTGATGACCAGCCCAGTGATGCCAGATAGGCCAACAGAAATGAGTAACCACCACCAATCCAAATCTCCATCGCGCCATGCGAACATGAGTGCGACCAATGTCCAAGCTAATGTGACAACAGAAGCGACGTTCACCGTTGCTTGCATTGTATAGAGCGGGTCTCGCCCGTCTTTGAGAACAGCTAATCCACCCATCAATCGAATTTCAAATGCAGAATCATCGACAATGCCGTGTGCAGCAGCAGTCATTCCACCAGCAGCCTTGAGTCGAGCATTGTCAACAATACTTTCAGCATCACCTATAGCCCATTCTTCATCAACACCCTTGGTATTCCAAGACGAGCCCCGACTTGCAGCATGCGCAGCGCCCGTACCTCGGTTTGTGCTATTTCCAGAAGATCGAGTTTTCGCCCATGCTCGAATTTCATCAGACATGATGTCTTCGACTTGGTCTTCGTTGAGTGGTGCGCCGTGGTCGGTGTAGAGCCATCGGCATTGGATTGGAACTGGAGCAGGGTCGACATCGGGCGCTACCATTTGGAATTGGCCCGGGCCTAAGGTCGGTAACTGGGCAATCAAATCTTGGTCACCACCACTTTCTTTGAGGAGGTGCCGAACCTTTTCGATATCTTGCGGTTGGGTGAATCTTCCAATAAATGTGGTGTTGGCTTGGGCCAATATTTTGTAATCAACGTCACTGACGTTTTGCGTCGCTAAGACACACGCAACACCGTATTTCCGTGCTTGTTTGAAAATCAATTTAATCAAGTCTTTCGCAGGTGGATTACGCGGGTGTGGAGGAAGATAAGGCGAGACCTCATCCATGAAGAACAGTAATTTTATTTCATCATCTGCTGGTTGTTGCGTTAGCATCCAATCATACAATTCACGCGATAATTCTTGCACGAAGTATTGTTTCTGAGCTTCGTCTTGAATGGTATTGAGGTAAACGATATTGAGGGGGATTTTCCCCGGTATTGCAGGTTCGACGAAAGCATTGATATCAATTGGAACACCGTTCGAGAACAGTAATTGATTGACACCGGAAGAATAGGCAGAAAGCCGACGAGCCAAATCATTGCGAGTTGTTTTCGGCAAGCGTTCTTCAAAGTCAGTCAGGCGATGTTCAGCCATCACCTCTTCCCATGGCGGCACATCAGGTTTATCTTCTCCTTCTTCAACTTCGTAGAAACATTCAGGGTAGAGTTTTCGAGTAAATTCGAGGTTCGGTTCACGAACTACGCGGGCAAGTGCTTGGAAATCACTGACATCAAGTCCGTGCTTTGTCCCTTCAACTAAAATTTCATAGAGAAACGGTTTGACGACTTTACCGATTGCTTTTTCGACATCGTAGCCAGCCAGGCTGGTAAAGCCCGCAGCAACCATATCCCATGCAGTGATTGCTTCTTCAGCATCAAGTCCCGCGGGTGGCGCTCGAAAAGGATCGATACACAAGGGCAATCCTTTGCTGCGTAAAGGCGTCCATATTCGGACTTCGCACATATCAAGCAATTTCTTTGCCCGTACCATATCTCCGCCCTGTTCTTCAAGTTCCGCTAAGTCGATGCCAAGCGCAAGACGAGCCAAATCCCCTTGCGGGTCAATGATGAGTGATGGGATTTTTGCTAATGCAGCCTCTTCAATCAAGGCTTTAGCCATCACAGTTTTTCCTGAACCGGTCGAACCCAACATAGCAGCGTGACGAGCCAACACCATCGGTTGGACGTCAACTGGCTCTCCAGTGTCTCTTCTTGTACCGAGAAACATACCCTTCGGTTTGAATTTCTTCTTTGACTTCACTGTTGAAACGGGTTCTTCCAGAACCGTTTCCTCGGGTGAAAGAATATCATCAACCAAATCAGCAAGACTTCGCTCATCAGGGTCAGCGGTGGCTTCATCGGATTCACCGCTTCCAGACACCATATGCGAGGCAAACTGGTCGGAGGTCTTCAAAGGCGCGCTGGTACCAAGCAAAAAGAAGCAGACTCAAGGAGGTCGACCGATTCGCCGAACCATGGAGCGAATCCCAATGGCCCGACCATCATGGGACAAGGCAATGCGTTCCGCAGCCATGGCCACACTCGACTCTAAAAGATGGGTTAAGGGAGCCCAAGGCGAAGCATTTGGCAAAGCATTTGCAGAGCACTGCGGGGCATTAAGCGCCACGCCTTGTCAAAACGGCTCTTCTGCGCTGTGGGCAGCCCTAAGGATTGCGAATATCGGGCCAGGCGATGAGGTGATTGTGCCATCATTTACCTTCATTTCCTCAACGACATGTGCTCTTTTGGTCGGAGCAACTCCGGTTTTCGTCGATATCGAACCAGAATACTATTGTTTAGATATTGATGAAGTCAAAGCGGCAATTACGCCCAAAACCAAAGCGGTAATCGGGGTTCATTTATTTGGTCAAACCTATGACCCAAAACTCGTTACACTTTGTCAAAAACACAATTTAGTTTTGATTGAAGATGCGGCTCAGGCACATGGAGCTGAACAAAAATTCCCCGACGGCATAATTCGAAAGGCCGGCGCCATGGGTGATATCGGTTGTTTCTCCTTTTTTCCTTCAAAGAATATGGCAGTCGGAGGCGAAGGGGGGATGCTTACCACAACTCACCCTGACTATCAGGATAAAATTGTAGGAATTACCAACCATGGGCGTAGTCCTGACCTTGAAGCAATACAACTCGGAAGCAATCTTAGGATGTCTGAAGTTTCAGCATCCATCGGACTTGTCCAACTCTCAAATCTTGATGCTTGGATTGAACTTCGGCAGCAAAATGCAGCATTATTCACTCAAGCATTAGCCGGCCACACTAGCCTTCATGCACCAACTGTTCGGCCAGACTCGACTCACGCTTGGCATCAATATTGTATTCGTACTGAACATCCAGATGCACTTGTGGCCCATCTTGACAAATTCGGTATTGATGCACGCCGCTATTACACAACGCCTTGCCACCAGCAATACATCTACAAGAACCACATACAATTCACCCAGATGCTTGAACACACACACAAAGCATCGAATTCATTGGTTGCAATACCAGTCATGCACGGGCTTCACGATGACGAAAAGCAACGTATCGTTGCAGCTCTACGAAGTTACAGTTGACTCATGAAACTTCAGTAAGCGCAAGGGTTGAGTTCGACCACTGGTGAAGTCCAGTCAGTTCTACTCCGAGCCATTCAGGCAATGTCACATGATGGTCAATATTAGGCAGTTCAATTTCTGCAAGAACTAAGCCAGCAAGGCCGCCTTCAAATTCATCGACTTCCCAAACCATTCCGTCTTTACCTTTCCAGTGGTATCGAGTTTTGGTGATTGAAGGGTGCCGTTTCGAATTGATAATTTCTTCTGCCAGTTCGAGAGAAATATTCCATTCAAGTTCAGTTGCAGAGGCGTGAGTACGCTTCCCTTTCAAAGTCAAAGTGACAGAATCCTGGGTAAATCGAATTCGTGAAGTCCAATCTTCGGTTGCTTCAAAGAGAGCCTTCTCTTCATTCTTCATCTGAACCAATGCGAATGTGCCCGCATAACATAATTCGTTCCCATTGTTCTTGAAAAGCGACGAATCGAGGTAATGTTGTGCGATTTCAGAACGATGTTCAGATTCTCTCCAAGGGCGGGCGTTTCTCCCGTCGACGAAAAAGCGACGTTCGATTTCCACATACTCGCTCATTCTTCTAACCCCTTCATCCTCGCATCAGCAAGGACAACAAACACCCCTTGTTGGTGGAGTATATTTCACCTACTACGATGAAACTCAAGGTATAGTTTGTCAAATCATTGAACCAAGTTCTTGAAAACCTATCCGCTTATGTAATTACATGAACGGCAGTTGGAGTATTCGATTTCTCATTGCTGTTTCTCTTACATCTGTGCTTTTTGGTTTTGCCACCCTCGATGAAGGGCAGGCGACTGCGGCAGATACACCAAGTGCTGAAGATGGCTTTTCAGGTGCAGCAAGTGCCGATGAAGCCGAGCAAGAGGGGGATGAACCTGCTGCCGTCGAAGAAATTTCATTGGCAGAAAGTGAAGCTGAATCTAAAGGTGATGGACTAGGAAATGATTCATCAATCGTATTCATCGGCTTTGGGACGAGCCTTTTTTCCCTCCTCTTCCTGAGTTCGGCTCTTTCTGAAGCCATTAAAATTGCAATTCTAATGGCAATAGTTACGCCACTTCTGGCTAAGAAAGCGGACCGTGACGAGCTTAACAGGGGGAGAATTTTTGGTTTTATCGAAGCGAACGCAGGAATTCATTTTTCTGCATTAAGAGATGTACTTCAACTTGCGAATGGCGTCACAGCTCACCATTTACAAATGTTAGAAACGCAAGGTTCTATCGTCTCATGGAGAGACGGCAAACTCAGAAGATATGCTGCCGCAAATATCCCCTCAGATCAACTCCATGTAATCAGCCATCCAATTCTCGGAACGCGACTTGCCATTTTACAAACACTTGCAGATGCAGGAGTCCTAGGATTGTCAAATAAAGAAATCGAAACGAAATTACAGCTCTCAAGGCAACTCGTTTCGTATCACATGATTCAATTAAACACGAACGAACTGATTGAAAAAGCGGGTCAAAACAAACGCTCACCGTGGAGGTTAACGGCCACTGGGACCAAAACTGTAAGCGGCAATATCTCTTCTTCATAATGTAAAATCACTTTACCAATTCTTTCATATCAGTGTGCGAGGTGGTAGAAATATGAAAGGGCACAAAACAGTGGCGGTTGTACTTGTTTCCCTCTTCCTCATGTCCGGCTGTTTAGGCATGGTGGACTCGGAAGTGGAAATACCAGATGTCGAACTTCCTAACGACTGGTCAACCGTTGTTCAACGCAGCGTTGCAAGCCCACAACTGACCCAGTTTAGCGATTGTGAAGAATTGGAAACATCTCTTAAATCCTCAATTGCTGAAGAATACAGAATTCAATTATTACAGGCTGTTGAAGAAGAATTCTACTACGGTGGCGGCATTTGGGCAGCAGACGACATGGTAATGGAAGCGGACGGCGCTGAATCTTCCGTGAGCAGCAATTCAGCCCCTACAACCAAACGGCAAGAAGGAACTGACTTTTCAGGAACGAACAATCAAGAGCAAGGGGTTGATGAAGCAGATTTTGTCAAAACTGATGGATATTTCATCTATTTTTTGAACGGCAATAATCTTGAGATATTTGCAGTGCCTGAGTTCGGAGACTTGACCCATCTCTCGACCACAAGAATCGAAGGTACTCCGCAGGCAATGATGCTTGATGGAGATCGACTGGTTGTCATTTCTACAGTGTCTTCATGGAACATTCCTCAGACCGATGCGCTCTCTTCGGCGATGGGTTGGGATGAAGGCTACGGTTCATGGCGAACTTCATCACTCACCAAATTCACGGTTTTAGACATCACAAACCGTTCCCTACCAGTCGACGGAAAGGAATTGTATCTCGAAGGATACTACATGACAGCACGAGAAGTGAACGCAACGGTTCGAACTGTAACTCATGCCTGGCTCGACATCCCCGACGTCAAAAGCTGGCTGGACCTCCCTTCGGGCTATTGGGACCTCGATTATGATAACCCAATCCGCCGAGAAATCCGAGAAAAAGTTGCTTACAAGACCATGCTTGAAAACCAAATCGCATTAGATGCACTTGCTCTTGAAGACATCCTCCCAAAGGTGTATGAGCGTTCCAACGGACAAATCACTATTCATACAATGAACGATGAGGATTGCGCTGACTTTATTGCACCTGAAGATGGATTTAACCGCGGTTTCAACAGCATCTTCACCTTTGATTTGTCCTCCGAGGATTTTGAATTTCAAGCAGACCACATCGTTGGAAACTATCCACTTGTCTATGCATCTGCTGACGCCCTCATCCTTACAGAAAACGCCTGGGACTGGTGGTGGTTCTGGGGCAATGACAACATGGACGAGGCAACAAACATCCACACGTTCGATATTTCACAAGCTGGCGATACAACCTATACCGGCTCAGGACGAGTGAACGGAACAATCCTCAACCAATTCTCTTTGTCAGAACATGAGGGAATTGTACGTGTTGCTGTTACATCAGGTCAATGGGCGCGTTGGTGGATGGAAAACCCTGAGCCAATGAGTTCCAGCGTTGTAACCTTCTCTCACGGCGTTATCGCCAATCAAAGCCAAATGGCCCT